>ULUD01034810.1_pt1 | contig 70806 bp, 72 predicted proteins | sample 1958191 | NCBI WGS metagenome assembly ULUD01 (sample SAMEA4835751, study PRJEB28245) | human gut metagenome | biome: gut microbiome; material: fecal sample | place: Denmark | collected 2008 | reverse complement strand
CTGTTTTCATCATAAAAAACCTTATCTAAATGACATTGATTCATCAATACTAACTCCAAAATATTTCGATAACTTGATTAACTTATCAATTGATGGTTCTGATTCTCCACTTTCCCATTTAGTAACCGATTGCCGAGACACCTCAAATACCTCTGCAAGTTTTTCTTGTGTTAACCCTCTCTTTTTTCTTAAAGCAACAATGTTTTCTCCTAAAGACATTCACTCACCCTCCATTTCTTGATAAACAAACTATACCATTAGGTGTTTGCAATTTCTATCAACCAAAACTATCATTTCAATGCAACTGATAGTTGCCAAACTGCGAAACTGTTTATCTTGGAGAAACACCTCCGCCCTGTAATGGATGTGTCATTGACCATCTTACACTATCTGGTATTTTCACTGGACTCATGCCTTTGTTGTTCTTTTTTGACTTTTCCACAGGCTTCTTCTTGTATAAAGGTTTAGAGGTTAATTTCTTTTTATTCCTTCTATAATAATCCCAAATCATTTCAGTATATTTATTTTTCATATAGCCTTTTTCCCATATTTTTTTATTAGGGAAATAAATATAAACAAGCATTTCTTGATTCCTTGGTATATTAAAATTGCCACAACATAGAATTATTCCATTATCCAACTCTAAAACAACGGTTCCTATTTGGAACACTCTTCCTTTGATTGGATATTGACCACCATACGTATGATAAATTTTCATATATAGTCCACCCCCTGGATTAATTAAAAACACCAAATCATCACTAATCTATTTTTTTATTATAACAAAAATGTGATTATGTATCTATCTCATTACTCTAAATATCAAATAACTCACCCAAATAAAAAAAGGTCTGGATTTCTCCAAACCTATCTTTCTGCGCTCACATTATACGAGCTTCTTTCGAGCATCTGCACAAACTGTACCACCATACCGACAAGCTCCATATCCTCTAACCGCTCCAATTCAGCAAGCACTTCATTATATGCAACCCTTCTTCTATCATCTTCTGTCTGCCCGATATACGCAAACAGTTTCGCCGGATGGACCTGCAAAGCATCCGCGATATCGAGCAGCCGTGGGATTGTCATTGACCGCTTATCGTTCTCGATCTCCGATATGTCACTCTTCTTCGTATAAAGTCTCTCTGCTAACTGGGCCTGGGTAAGCCCAGCCTTCTTCCTGTAATACAATATAGTTTTTCCTAACGTTCCAAATTCTTCTCGCATCATTCACATACCTCCAGAACAATGAGCTCCAAGGGATAAAGGGAAAGAGAAATCACCTGCGAGTCATTTAATTCACATACCAAACCTTAATTCCTTATTTTTTCTCCATAAACCAATGGTTATCATCCTCATAATAAAGATGTACCGCTTTTCCTTCGACCATACACGTATATCGCATACCGACACCGCCCGCCTTAAGCGATGCAGCCCTTCTGGCATCCGTAATACGTGTAATCTCATATTCCCTGCCATCTTCCCAGACAAACTTGCTTGGCACAAGCCTTCCATCCTTCGTGAAGATTGCAAGTACATCCACATACACTTTATTATCTGTATTTGAACTCATCACGTCCACCTCCAAAACCGCCTTATACGACCTTGATTGCTCTCGGACATTCATTCTTTCTAATGATATAGCCCCGCTCTTCAAGCCGTTTCAGATAGATGTGTACGGATGATGTTGACTTCAATCCAATCGCTTCGCCGATTTCTCTGACCGTCGGCGAAAAGCCTTTTTCTTTCATATAATCACAGATAAATTCATAAATCCTGTTTTCTTTTTCATTCAGATCATATAACATGCTAATTCCTCCATTTCATTTTTCTGCAATTAGCATATCCATCAGGAGCCAGTTTCTAAGCCCGATTGGCTGAGCACCAGCCCGGATTCTTCCGTTTCCTGATTTCACGCTTTGCTATTACTAGCCTGACTTACAATTAAATACATCCATGCGGATGAACAATATGTTCTTCCTTCGCATTTAGATGAGACAAAGCTGCGTCCGTGTACATAACGCCCCTTTGAATACTGTAGAATCCGAAGCGGTGTCTGATATCATCCACCGCCCGGTCTACTACTTCTAATCTGTGTCTTTTTCCCTCGTCTATGAACATACTAAGCTGCTCACAGACACCATCTGCAACCAGATCTGCACCACGGATTCCAATACTACGAACCGGTTTTTCCCATCGATAACTCTCCTTGAACAACCGGTACGCCATCTCGGCGATTTCCTGTGTGATATATGTTGCACGGTCAAGTTTCCTCTGTCTGGTATATGTAACGAGTGAACTGTCTCGAACCGAAATCTCCACCACGTTACATTTGAACCCATTCTCCCGAAGCCTTGCCGCGACTGATTCAGCAATAACATAAACAATAACCTTTACATCGTCATCATTTACTAATTCTCTGTGTGTTGTAGTACTGTTTCCGATAGATTTAATAGGCGCATGCGTGTTCTCATACTTTACCGGTGACTCGTCAAGACCATTTGCGTAAGCCCAAAGCATATCTCCGTGTTTGCCAAGCGCATAGTGAAGCGTCTTCTCATCTGCTCTGGCAATATCACCAATCATATATATGCCGATCTTCGCAAGTCTCTTCTCCGTGCTCCTGCCGACAAACAACAGGTCCGATGCTGGAAGCACCCACGCTTTCTCACGGTACTCATGCCGGTACATCGTGGTAATCGCATCCGGTTTCTTGTAATCCGATCCAAGCTTCGCGAATATCTTGTTGAACGATACACCTATGCTCACTGTGATTCCAAGCTCTGATTTCATGCGGTTGCTGATTTCTTTCGCAATCTGCTCTCCATCGCCCTTAAGCGTGGCACTCGCCGTCACATCCAGCCAGGACTCATCAATACCATAAGGCTCCTGCAAATCCGTATATTCTGCATATATCTCATGTGCCATCCTAGAAAATCTAAGGTACAAATCCATGTGAGGAGGTATAAATGTAATCTCCGGGCAGACACGCTTTGCTTCCCAGAGAGGCATGCCTGTCTTCACTCCACATTTCTTCGCAATATAATCTGCCGTGAGCACGATGCCCTGCCTTGCTTCGGGATCATCCAGTGAAATATCATCCAGTCGGTTCCTATATCCAAAGTTATCAGATATGCTATTGTAGTATGCTGTACTCAAGTATGAACCTCCAACAGCAACTGGTTTTCCTCTTAGTTCCGGATGATGTAACAGCTCGATTGAGGCATAGCAGCAATTAATATCACTATGAAGTATGGTTCTGTCAGCCATGTCTTACGTCCTCCTTGTGGTTTTAATTATATCGTTATTTTGTCGATAATCAAGCGACACATCTGTCGCATTTCTATATTTTGTCGATTTTACACTTGCATTCTCATATCGGTATGGATATACTAGACTTATGAAATTATATTGGAAATGAGGTGTAACGTATGCCACAAATCAAAGATATTATCGCCAATAACAGAAAGAAGAAAAAATGGTCCCAGATAGAGCTTTCCAGGGAGCTTGAAAAGGAAGGACTCTCTATCGACCACAAGATTATATCCAAATGGGAACGTGGAATCTCCGAACCGGGAGCATCGGTGTTCCTGCAGCTATGCAGGGTACTTGACATCACAAATATATATGAAGCGTTCTTCGGTATCAATCCATCCGATCCAATCTCATCTTTATCCGAAGCGGGAAAAGAAAAGGTGCTTGACTATATCCATCTGCTTCACGCATCCGGATTATATGAGAAAAAGGTATGCAAGGTTATTCCATTCCGCAGGAAGATATCTATCTATGAATCGAAAGTATCAGCTGGTCTTGGAAACTTCCTAGAGGACGGACCATTTAAGGAGATAGAAATAACGGACTCTGCCTTTATCCCCGAAAATGCAAGTTTCGGTGTCTATATCAGCGGTGACAGTATGATGCCGGATTTTGAGAACGGGCAGATTGCATGGGTTCATAAGCAGGAAACATTGGAAAATGGTGAAATCGGCGTCTTCTCTTTCGACGGAGAAGCCTATATAAAGAAGCTTCGGGATGATAATACGGGAATATCCCTGATATCACTGAATAAAAAATATGCCCCGAAAGTTGTAAATGAAAATTCAGAATTCCATATCTTTGGAAAAGTGGTCGGAAAATCTGTCGCAAGTACTGTTTTTTGTACAGACTGATTCTGTATAATTGAGCTATCAGAAATTGGTTCAAGAGCCACCATAAGGAGATGATACATCGTGTGCGTAACAAACAACTTAAAAGAACTTCGTAAATCTAAAAATATCCGCCAGCAGGATCTCGCCGATGCGACCGGTTACAACCGCCGAACCATCAGCCGGATCGAGCGAAACGAAGCGGATCCATCCGCTGAATTCATGCTCCGGATAAACTCCTGATCAAAGTACTCTTTAATAGTAAACTTTGGAGGTTCAGCTTTCGATTTATACTCTGTCAGGTTTTCCCTAATAGTTGTCTGTGCTCTTCCCAACGTACTCAAAGAACTATGATTTGCCAGTGCAACAGCGTAGTCAGCCATTGTAGTTCTAAGCTCATCTACCTTAGGTTGCAACTCCTGCTGAACTTGTTCTTCAAGTTCATCCATCAGAGCTTTCAGCCTATCTCTTTCAGCAGTAATTTTATCAAGTTCATTCTTTAGACTCTTTTGAACAGATTTAAGATCTGCCATCTTAGGTTCTAGCTTTTCTATTTCTGCTGTAGCGGCCTCAATACAAGAATCCGTCTTGTCCTCAGATAAATGATTAAGCTGATGCTTAAGATTGCCGGTATTCTTTTGCAAAAGAAATGAGCTCGGTAATCAGGATTTGTTCCTGTTTGCTTTGCCCATTGTAAATATAACACATCAAAAATCGCTTGAAAAGGGAATCGATGGGTAACTGACAGGTAGTTCGTAGGTAATCGACAGGTAATCCATAGGTAATTTTCTAATTATCCATGCATAAGACCCTTGGAAAACTCCTGCCCGAACTCAAGCTCTACCTCTATCCAGCCAATAGCAAACAATAATATGAAACAGAAAGAAATTGCAGCTCCAACGATCCCCACAGCAAGCCACTGTGTCTCTATCACTGATAAAATAAGAAGAATAATCATTGGAACAAATACCAAGCTTGCAGCTCTGCAATATATCTTGGATATAATATTTACCGCAAAACGAAGTGTCCCAAATAATAATATCATCGGAAGTGCAACAAGTACCTTAATTATTCTCATGATCAAATGCCCCCTTTCCCTTCTCATTAAGAACCTTATAAGCAATCAAACGAAGAACATATTCCGGCATAACACGACGGCCAAGCTCCCACTCCTGCATTGTTCTATAAGGAATGCCAAGCCAATCGGAAAAGTCCTTGCGGTTCATACCCGACTGCTCTCTGATCATTTTAAAAGAATAAGCCATCTTACGACGCTCTGCTTCGGTATCATCCTTGGAGGTTCTTTCAACCTCAATCTCAATTCCTTCTACGTTATAAATCTCAGTCTTCATAGGCACTCTCCTTTGCTCATGTAGTCAGTGCGTGTATCTTGCTATAAGTATAATATAGTCAATGACTACACGTCAAGAGAAATCAGCATTTATTTTCGCTTTCCCAAGATATATGCTTTACACATATACTTTTGGCGCGTATAATTTACATATGCAAAAAGCATATGCCAATTAGTTATATCTTTTTAGCATATATATCCTTATGCTTATCTCAAAGGAGATGACTTATGTTTAAGACCAATAATGAAAAAATCGGAAAACACCTTGGTGATTTGATTAAGAAAAGTGAATATAAGAATGACCGGCAGTTTTGTATCGCATATCTCACACTACGTGACGGCGAAGCTAATCCTGATGATATACAGAAGATGCAAAATCGTATCTGCCAAATAAAAAATGGGAAAAAGGGCGTTCAGATTGAAGACCTTCCGATCTTCTCTGATTTATTGGGAGTATCATTTGAGGATATTCTAAGCGCCGGAACTGCCCTCACTCCCGTACTAAATAGAAAAACCAATTATTCAATCGCTTTTTCAAAAGATCCGGCAGAATGGGAAGCATATATACAGAGAGACGACAAACTCATTCTTAATCCTGATGAATATGACAAAACAGCTATTGATTATGCTCTTGAAGCAGGCAACTACCCTTTTCTTAAATATCTTACAGAAAAGGGATATATATGGTTTGTTGGAGACGATAAAAAAGAGTATAATCTTGCATTTGGTGCTGGAACATCTATTAAACGTCGGGAAGTTGGATTTCTCGATACTTTAGACTCCCGTATGAAATACCAAGATGATCTTCGCTTTAAGATGATAGCTTTGGCTATCAGAGACAATGATTTTGAGATGCTGAGCGACCTTCACGCAAGAGAGATTCCATTACTGTATACTATTAACCCGATACAGCATTGGACATTAAAAGATAAACAGCTGCCCTCATCTTCCAACGTTGAGCAAATGATTAACAGCATTGCTGCAAGCAAAAACACTGCTATTTCATACTTCTTTGAAGAATTTGATACAGCAGAACTTAACTCATTACGAAGCACATTTGTCTTTCCATACGCCGGTCAAGTATTGGATGCTTTAATCAGCAGCAAAAGGACATTCGAAAGTAAGCTCTTTTTAGAAAAAGCCATAGAGCATAACAAAAAGGTACAGAGAAAACTACAGAAATTGGTAGATAAAAGTAAAGTCAGCTGCAAAGAGCTTTATAGTGCGACCCCTAATAACAATTATTATGACGAGGCATATTTCCGCAGAGAAGCTTGGCGAGAATACTATTTTTATCCTGAAAATGGATTCATAGCCTACTATATGCCATTCTATTCTAAAAACACTACAGGCTTTATAACCAATGTTATCAATGTGACCGTATCTTCTACGGATAAAGAAGTACAGTTCCTTATTGATGAATTGAAGAAAACCTACAACACCTTTATCAAACAGTATGAGAAAAAGGAGGCTTAACATGCGTAATCCAATTTTTGACTATGATGATGGAGATTTCATTTACCAGACTTCTGGCAATATGGGAATCGATTCTGATGGCAATCTGCATATGCGAATGGGTGATAATATATCGATGGACATGGACACTGGGGAGTTACACTTTAACTCCGGTTGGCGAAATGACGACGAAGACGATGACTTCTAATACAGTTTGAGCCAGGACTATATGCCCTGGCTCTTAATAATTAAAGGTGAATTATCTCGCATCCTGTTTTATCTCTTAAATACTCAGCAACTAATCTTCTAGTTTCTGTATTGTATGCCATTACTCCAACTTCATCATCCAAAATAGTTTTGTAAGAATACCGAATTGCTCCAGGTGTAATCGCATCTCCAGTTGTGATATCAATTTTCATCTTATTCGCAATCTTACCGTAATGTGCAACAAAGTATGCTCTTAAATTATTATAATCATCGTCTTCTCGGATAGGCTCAAGCTTTTCGAATGTAAACTCTATTCCATCACCTACATCAATCAAAAAAATCTCACGAATAATTTTTTCAATTTCCGTCTCCTCCATATTGATTCCAATTACTGTAGTATCCATATCCATGGTTGTTCTTTCAGCAATTCCTATCATCGAGGAAATAAGCAGTCCACCCTTTTAGATAAAATTGTCTTTGTATTTCGATTTTGATAACCTATCCAACACACGCTCCAACAAAAACATCTGCAGCACTTCCTGCGATTGCAGATTGCGTTTTCCTGCAAAGCTACGTATCTGTCCTTTCAACTGCTCTGGAGTTCTCTCTTTCATCCTAACACCTCCATATACGTCCTAACTTTCGGTTCCAAATTAAACTGTCTTGCATATTTAATGATCTTTCTTGGATCACACTTACCACTAAAATACTCTTTCAATGCCTGCGTATAAATCTGTGCATCAATGTCTTTTTTATCTCTGATTAAATCACATATGCCCCTTTCCAAATCATAAGCTCTTACATCATAGCCTTGAGGAGTCTTTATTGTAATGATTCCCAAATCCCATAATTCTTTTTTGCAATAATGAAATTTAGTATGCTCATATTTTTTCTTTATCCTCGACACATTGTCACCTTGAGGCACAGTTATATCCAGTTTATGAGGAACACGATCAGACATCCCATGTAAAAACAGTGCTGTTCCGTGCGAAAAAATAAGCTTATCTGATCTACTCTGAATAATTCTAAATTCATCAGGTTTATCATCTGCTAATACATAATTTCCATGAGATTCTTTCGAAATAATTCCTTTAACCAGACTGTCATAAATCAAAGCCCTGTCTATTCCTGCATTTTGAATATCCTGCGCAGAAACAATTCCACCATTTTGTTCAATAAGTAACTTAAGATGATCAATATAATAATCCATATCTATCACCCGCCTTCCTCAAAACGTTCTTTAGTTTTATCATTTGAAAGAACATTTGTAAATACTGTCCTTTAATTTTATAATATTAAAGAACGCTTTAAAAAAGCTTTTTATTTATTATGGAACCTGTACTGCCTTCAGCGCCTTATCATGCATTCTATGCGTGACTATTCACTTTTATTTGATAACAAAAAAGAGAGCCACAGAGTGACTCCCCCAGTGCAGTCCGGAAACATACACCTCATTCAATACAGATAATATACAAGATTATTATAAAAATGCAAGCACAATCAAATAATAGCCTCTACTTTCGCATCTGCGGCACCTGTGCCAAGATCACTGCGGTGAACACAAGCACGCAGCCGACGATTTCCCGCGGTGCTAACACCTCATGCAATACGACGAATCCACCGAGCACTGCAAACACCGATTCCAGACTCATCACGATGGATGCAACTGCCGGATCTGCATATTTCTGTCCTGCGATCTGAAGCGTATACGCGATACCGCTCGAGAAGATACCCGCATATAGGATTGGGAACCACGCGGCGGCAAGATCACTCCATGCCGGTTGTTCAAAGATTGCCATACAGATCAGAGATAACACACCGTTCGTAATAAACTGGATGCACGAGATCTTCACGCTGTCACAATCGTTAAAATGATCGACCGTCAGGATATGTCCGGTGAAGCAGACTGCGCACAGAAGCCCAAGCAGATCTCCAAAATACAGATTGTCGATACCGCCTGACATGCACAGCATGTACATACCACCAAGGCAGACAAAAACTGCCACATAAACAATCTTATGTAATTTCTTCCCGAGTAATCCGGATACGATTGCAACCATAACCACATACGTTGCGGTGAGAAACCCCGATCTGCCGGAGCTGGCCACGCCTTCCGGATATGCCGCGATACCACTCTGTTGCAGATTCGTTGCGAAAAACAACACACAGCCACAGAGGATACCACCGATCACGGTCCGTTTTATACTTTCTTTTTCGACCGGTTCTCCACTTACCTTTGCTTTCTGCTTCTTCATTCCCGTGCGAGCAAGAATCAATAGCGCAAGAAATGCCGCTCCAACTATGGAGCGGCTTCCGTTAAATGTAAATGTTCCAATCTGATCAGATGCTGTTGTCTGTGCTACGAACGTCGTTCCCCAGAAAAACGCGGCAAACAGCAACATAATACTTCCTTTTGTCTTTTTCATTTCAAGCCTCTTATTCTGCATCAATTGGATCTTTCTTTTTCTCAACTGTCTTGATCACCTGCAACACAACATACAGTAAAATCAGGCCGATTACCAGCGGAATCACAGGACTCTTCATTACTCCCGGAAGTCCCTTGCTATTACCAAAGAATCCGGCAATAATGTAAGTGACGAACGATACAAGTGCGACTGTAATCGCATATGGAAGCTGTGTGCTTACATGATTGATGTGATTACACTGTGCACCTGCGGATGCCATAATTGTCGTATCCGAAATCGGGGAACAATGGTCTCCACATACGGCACCTGCCATACATGCAGAGATGGAAATGATCATCATCGTTGCGTTTGTTCCCTCGAATGCATTTACAACGATCGGAATCAGCATACCGAAGGTTCCCCATGAGGTTCCGGTTGCAAACGCAAGGAAGCATGCAATGATAAATACAAGTGCCGGCAGGAAACTAAGCAACGCATCCGGCGTACTCTTCACGAGCTCTGCCACAAATTCTTTTGCGCCAAGGCTGTCTGTCATCGCCTTCAATGTCCAGGCAAATGTCAGAATTAAAATTGCAGGAACCATCGCTTTAAATCCTTCCGGAATACAAGACATGGATTCGCTGAATTTCAATACGCGGCGGAACATATAATAGATAATCGTAATCACAAGTGCAAAGAAGCTGCCATACATCAATCCAACCGATGCATCACTGCCCGAAAATGCTTCTACAAATCCAACGCCTGAGAAAAATCCACCACTGTAAATCATGCCGATGACACAGGCTGTAATCAGAACGATCATTGGGAATACAAGGTCAATCACTTTCCCCTTTGTCTCAACGACTTCATTTTCCGCGTTTGCATATGGACGGTCCGGTGTCGTGTAGATATCGCCCTTCAAAGCGTTCTTCTCATGCGTCCGCATCGGACCATAATCAATCTTTCTAACGATCAAAACAATCATAAATATAATCGTGAAAAGCGCATAATAGTTATACGGAATTGCACGGATAAAGATGGAGAATCCGTCCTCTCCCTCTACGAATCCGGCTACTGCTGCTGCCCATGATGAAATCGGAGCAATGATACAGACCGGAGCTGCTGTCGCATCAATGATATACGAAAGCTTCGCACGCGATACCTGATGCTTGTCTGTCACAGGACGCATCACGCTTCCAACTGTCAGACAGTTAAAATAATCATCAATAAAGATCAAAACACCGAGCGCAACTGACGCTAACTGTGCGCCAATCCGCGTCTTGATATGGGCGCTTGCCCATCGTCCGAACGCTGCCGAACCACCGGCTTTGTTCATCATACAGACCATAACACCGAGTATTACAAGAAATACCAGAATACCCATGTTATATGAATTGGTCAGCACGCGGACGATTCCGTCTTTGAATACATGGTTTACGGTTGCTTCAAATCTGAAGTTGGACCAGAACAGTCCACCGATCACAATTCCTAAAAAGAGTGAACTGTAAACCTCCTTTGTAATGAGTGCCAGCACGATTGCCACGACCGGCGGGATTAATGCCCAGAATGTTGCGTACATCTGTGGCACGTAATTTGCGATTTCTTCCATCTTCTCTCTTCTCTCCTCGTTTTCTTTCTTATTGTCTGCCGCCCATATTCAGTCGGCGACATGGTATCTGGTGCATCTTACAGCATGGATGCACGAAGCTCTTCCCCTGTTTTATTCACAAGGTAAGCCGGTGCAATATCAAATACGGTCTTGCAACCGCTTGCTCCCTCATTTGCAAGTCTGTGAGCCGCTCTTGCATAAGCAATCAGTACGCTGGATGTAAACTCAGGGTTTGAATCAAGCTTCAGGCTGTACTCGATGATATGCTTGTTCTCCTTGTTCCAGCCGGTCACACCGCTGCGGAGTACAAATCCACCATGTGGAATTCCGCTGTGGTTTGCCTTCAGCTCTTCTTCCGAAATGAAGTGAACCGTTGTATCGTAATCTGCGAAATAGTTCGGCATTGTCTTGATTTCTTCCTCAACTTTTGCCGCATCTGCGCCCTCTTCAAGCACTACGAAGCACTCTCTTGTATGCTTCTGTCTTGTTGTAAGCGCCGGATTCTCGCCGTTACGAACTGCCTCAAGTGCGGATTCTACGGGAATCGTATACTGCTTGGCATCCTTGACACCTGCGATACGACGGATGGCATCGGAATGTCCCTGACTGACACCCTTGCCCCAGAATGTATAATCATTTCCCTCCGGAAGCAATGCATTTCCGTACAGACGGTTGAGTGAGAACATGCCCGGATCCCAGCCAACGGAGATAATTCCGATATGTCCGCTTGCTTTTGCACTTGCGTCCACATTCGCAAAATGCTCCGGGATTCTTGCATGTGTATCAAAGCTGTCGATCACGTTGAAATATTTTGCACATTCCGGTGTCTGCTCCGGAAGATCGGTTGCGCTTCCGCCACACAGAATCATAACATCGATTTTATCCTTCCAGTCTGCCATGTCCTTTACGTTGCACACCTTGGCTGTCTGGTTCTTAATAACCAATTCATCAGGATTTCTTCTTGTGAATACGGCAACGAGTTCCATATCATCGTTCTGGTTGATGGCTGCTTCTACGCCGCGGCCGAGATTTCCGTATCCGTAAATTCCGATTCTCGTCATTTTGTTTTCCTCCTTATTCTATCTTGTTGCTGCAAAATGCATGTAATTCCACTGTGTATGTATTGCAATTAGAATTCATTCCTATGCGATGTATTGAAACTAAGAAGCACTAAATGTTCTGATATATGTATCTTACCCGGACGAAACCGTCGCCAATTCGCCATCCATGGCTCAGTGGCGACTTGATTGAACATCGTGTTCAATCATTTCTAATTTTTTGACAGAACATTAAGTACTTCTAAGTTCCAAACATATACATAGTTCATGAATTGTAATTGCAATACATACATATTTTATTTCATACGCATTTTGCAATAGCAAGATAAATTACATAATCCAATTTACTTTAGCATACTTCGTTGCTTTTCACAACAAAATTCCGCAAAATCATATCTTTTTGTACCTTTTCGTATTTTTTTCGGGGTTATTCTTTGTTTTGTTGTTCGGTTGATGTGGTGGTGCTTGTTGTGGTGTTTGTTGATTTCCTGCCGTACACATAGCCGTAAAAATCGGTGTTGATGACTTCATCGGACATGTAAAGTTTCGTTTCGACTTCCTTGATCTTATCGTCGATGTAGGATTGTGAAACTGTTTTTTCATCCACGTAGTAGGTCACTTCTCCGGTCTTCGTGTTATAGCCGATCTTGTCTGTCTTGAAGCTGTGGTCGGCGAAGATGACAAGTTCTTCCGAATCGGATAAGATATCGTGTCCTGCGAGGATGCGGGAATCGTATGTCACGCCAAGCAGATTGAGAACGGTTGGAAGAACATCCACACTCGCACAGAGCTTCTTGACATGAACCGGTTCTTCCATCGATGCAGACCAGATGCCAAGGCAGGAATGATGTTTTTCAAATGCATCATCGGATACATTCTTGCCTGCAAGCGCATCGTAGCCGCTGTCTGTCAGTCCATATGGATAATGGTCCGGTGTCACGATGAACACGGTCTTCTCCAGCTTTCCGGCTTCATCCAGCTTGTCGATCAGATCCTCTAATGCTTTATCAAGCTCCATCTGTGCCGCAATATACGCCACCGCGTCTTCCGGCAAGTCCATTCCTTCTGTGCATTTTTCTGCTTCCTCACGGTTCTTCAGGCACATGGCATTGTAATCGTAATTATATGGAAGATGCCCACTGAATGTCATAAAATACATCAGAAACGGTTCTTCGTTAATAAACTCCTTGTATACTGCCTCGATCGTATCATAATCGGAATATGTCACATAGCTTGGGATATCCAGACCATAATCGATTGCCTTGAAATCATATCCCATATTCGCATGTGTCTCACTCCGGTTATAATAATAGAAGTCAAAGTCGTGGTATGCTTTGCTTGTGTAGCCTTTCTCATTCAATGCATTGCCAAGTGCATACGGCTGATATGTATCTGCTGACTTATAAAAGCTCCACTCTGAGGAACACGGATACTGTCCCAGACAGTCTACAAATTCTCCGTCAATCGTACTGTGATACCAGATCGGATTATAGTAATTTTCAAATACAAAGCCGTCATTCATGATCTTATAAAGCGTCGGTGTGCAGTTCTCGTAGATACCGTATTTGCACAGGCTCTCCGCGGTAATGCAGACAACATTATACCCTTCGAACATACCCGTATATTCGTTCTGCATGGTCGGTGTCTGCTGCGCGCAATAAGCGGACAGATTCTTCAACTGCTCATCCTCGGCTGCCTGATACAGCTTCTTAAAATCGACCGCCGGATCAACCTGTTCTACATACACAGGTGCCGCATCCGTATCGGTTGCCGTAGCTTCCATTGCATGACTTTCGGTTGCCGTCACATCATCTGGCTGCATATCTGTATCATCCAAAGTAAATGTCACATCTTTCTTTCCACCCGTGATCATCGTCTGCGCATCCCGCACAGTCGTTACACATACGCCGAGCTTGTTCATCGAAAGCTCCAGCACATACTGGTTGTGGAACAACTGATACGGCGAATACATCGCGCGTCCCTGCACATTCAGCAGAAGGATGGAAATGGTGCACAGACAAACCGCACTTGCCACACTTATAAGCCTTATTTTCATCTTCGGTCTGTCAAACTTTATCAAAAATACACGCAGCAAAACAAGTGCGATCACCGGCAACATAAACAGCAACATCCATCCAACATTCTGGCGAATCTTCTCGAACATCACGACCTTGAAATCCATCGCGTTCCCGGCCCCGCCGACAGACACCAGACTTAAGAATGTCCCAAATATCCGGAAATAGATGAGCTGCACGATATCATACACGCAGAATGCCGTAAGACCGACATACGCGATGATCTCATTTCCGATGCGCGGCAGCCATACAGTGAGTGCCGCTAAGAAAAGCCCCAACGTGGCACCGAACAAAATCGGATAGATGCTCGTGCTTTCGAGTTTATGGTAAATCGCCAGATGAAACAACACTTCCAGATAGATGCCCGCGCCCGCAAAAAATGGGATGCGCCAATAAGAAAATGCATGCTTCTCCTTCTTTAATTTTATTGTCTGTATCTGATTTTTCATTGTAATCCTCCAAACCTCACATACGCTCTATCAATCGCGCATTTTATTATATATGATTTTACCTTGTTTTTCACTATCTTTTATTTTATAATTTAATGTCAGTGTTTACGAAAAATAAGGAGGTGCCCTATGGCTGAAGCATATTCAAATTTTGCTGCTGTCTACGATGCGCTCATGGACAACATTCCCTATGACGCATGGGCGGACTATCTGCACAGCCTGCTTGTGGAATATGATATTGCAAGCGGCATTCTGGCAGAGCTTGGCTGTGGAACCGGAAATATAACCGAGCGTATGGCAGATTTCGGATACGACATGATCGGTATCGACAACTCCCCTGCCATGCTGGATATTGCAAATGAAAAGCGGGAACAAAATCATTCTTCTTCGCTCTACCTGTGTCAGGATATGCGTGAGTTTGAGCTATACGGAACCGTTGCAGCTATTGTAAGTCTCTGCGACAGCGTCAATTATATCACTGAGCCGGAAGAGCTTACGCATGTATTCTCGCTCGTCAATAACTACCTTGATCCGGACGGTCTTTTCATCTTCGACTTCCATACGGAGCATTATTACCGGGATGTTGTAGCCGAAGCGACGATCGCCGAGGATCGGGATGATATCAGCTTTATCTGGGATAATTATTATGATGAAGAGGAAGCGATCAACGAGCTTGCTTTAAGCCTGTTCGTAAAGGAACCTTCGGATTCCGACGATAACCTGTTCCGCAAATATGAGGAATTACATGTGCAAAAAGGGTACACACTAAAGCAGATGAAACAGATGGTAGCCAATTCCGGTCTCACCCTTCTGGCCGCCTATGATGCATTCACACATGAACCGGCGGATGAGGAATGTGAACGTATTTATATCATCGCGAAAGAAACACGAAACAAAAATTCAAAGAAACAATATATACAGTAATTTTGTATACCTCTGCATCAATCATAAATAGCAAAACATGCAAGTATATATACAAAATCCAAGCACTCATTTTAAGGAGGATACATTTATGGCAGATACAATGATTCGTGGCATGGCAGCGAACAAGCAGGTTCGTTTCTTCGCCTGCAACTCTACCGATACTGTGGAAAAAGCAAGAATTACACATCATACCAGCCCGGTTGTTACGAACGCACTCGGCAGACTGTTGACCGGAGGCGTGCTGATGGGCGCCATGTGTAAAAATGATACCGACAAATTAACACTCCGTATCCAGTGCCAGGGGCCGATTTCCGGTATGCTTGTCACTGCCGATGCAAACGGACATGTCAAGGGATATGTCAGCGAACCGGAGGTTATGCTTCCTGCAAACGATGTCGCAAAGGCTGTGGATCTCGGTGTCTTAAGCGTCATCAAAGATATCGGTCTGAAGGAGCCGTATGTCGGCGACACCCATCTGGTAAGCGGCGAGATTGCAGAGGATCTGACCTACTATTTTGCAACAAGTGACCAGATTCCAAGCTCTGTGGCTCTGGGCGTGTTGTTCAACGACGATACATCCGTAGCGAATGCCGGTGGATTTATCATCCAGCTGATGCCATTTGCAGAGGACGCATTGATTGACGAGCTGGAGAAACGGCTGAAAGGATTTTCTTTCACTGCTCTTCTCAAGCAGGGCATGTCTGTGGAAGCTATCATACGAAAATTGTTTGAAGGCTATGATGTCGAGCTGACCGATTCCATGCCTTGTGCGTATGTCTGTGATTGCAGCAAGGAGCGTGTCGAGCAGGCAGTTATCAGTCTTGGCAGAAAAGAGCTTGGCGCTATGATTGCTGACAACAAGCCAATTGAAGTTGTGTGCGACTTCTGTCACACGAAATATACATTCTCACCGGATGAGCTGTTGAATATTCTGAAGAATAAATAATCCGCTTATCCGATATAGTTTTGCATCACCTAAACAAAACAGATGGTACAAGCTGTGATATAAAATAATACATCAAACACGATCACAAGGAGGTTGGTAATATGGAACGAATCGATTTACATGTACATTCCAATGCGTCCGACGGTTCTCTGACACCGACAGAGGTTGCCGACGAAGCGATGCGGATGGGACTTTCCGCGATTGCCCTGACCGATCACGACACGGTCGATGGCGTGGCAGAAATCTTAGACTATACAAAGGACAAGCCTTTGGAGGTAGTGCCGGGCATCGAACTGTCCTGCTACTATAACAATCGTGAGATTCATATTCTCGGCTTCTATATGGACTATGAAAACCCAGAGCTTCAAAAAGAGCTTGCCGTATTAAAGGAAGCACGTGAGGGAAGAAATGAGAAAATGGTAGCGATGATGCAGGCAGATGGTCTCCCTGTCACGATGGAGAAGCTGCTTCACGGCAACCCGGACAGCGTCATCACACGGGCACATTTCGCAAGAGTTCTCGTCGAAGAAGGTGTCTGCAAAGACAAGGATACCGCGTTCCGCAAATACATCGGCATCGGCTGTAAATATTACCTGCCGAAGCCACAGGTTACCTGTGAGACTGCTATGCGTATCTTAACGACTTATGGCAAAGCGGCATTTCTGGCACATCCTCTGCTCTATCATCTTGGTTATGCACAGATTGATGAGCTGTTAGCATATCTAAAGACACTTGGTTTAAAAGGACTTGAGGCATTCCACTCTTCGAACAACCGCTTTGAAAGTGAGAAGCTCCGCTCGCTGGCTGCCAAATACGGGCTGGCAATCTCCGGCGGCTCGGATTTCCATGGGGTTGTAAAGCCGAATATACAGATGGGAATCGGACGGGGAAATATGAACATTCCAATGAGTCTGCTTGATACAATTAAAACTTTATAAGTTTTCTCCGCGAAAAAAAGGAACCCAAACCGGGTTCCTTTTTCTATATGTTTACAGTTTCATGATTCCGAGTGTCTGCAGCAAAAGCAGGATCAGGAAGATTGGAGCGATGACCTTTACCATAGCAGTGTAAAGCCGCTTTCTTCCCATCTTACAACCGCTCTTTTCTACTTCTTCGATCACAGTCTTCGGTTTGATGACCCATCCAACGAGAATACAGGTTGCAAGTGCTACGATCGGCATCAGCAGATTGTTACTGATGTAATCCATGATATCTAAGATCTGCGCCGTTGAGCCGTTTGGAAGCTTAAACTCAAAGTACAGCTTGTTGTATCCGAGGCAGACAATGATACCAACGATCAGTGCGAAGATTCCCTCGATTGTGCCGGCCTTTGTTCTGCTTGTATGGAACGCATCCATAATACATGATACAACTGCCTCCATGACAGATACCGCACTTGTAATTGCAGCGAACAATACCATTGCAAAAAAGATTGTACCGATTATATTTCCGGCAACACCCATTGCAGCAAATACCTTTGGCAAAGATACAAACATCAGACTTGGTCCGGATGACATACCCTCTGTTCCCATAAATGCATACACAGCCGGAATGATCATTGCACCTGCAAGAAATGCAACAACCGTATCAAAAATCTCAATCTGATTAATTGATTTTCCAAGGTTTGCATCATCCTTCACATACGAACCATATGTAATCATGATACCCATTGCCACAGACAAGCTGAAGAACAACTGACCGAGTGCATCGATCAGAACCGTAAATAACTTTCCGATTGTCAGTCCCTCGAGATTCGGAACAATATACACCTTGAATCCCTGCAGACCGGTTACTACTTCACCTGCATCATTTGTATTTTTCAATGTTAATGAGAATATTGCAATTCCCAAAATCATGACAAGCAGGATTGGCATGATAATCTTCGATGTAGACTCAATTCCTTTATTGACACCACGGAATACGATAAATGCAGATACCGCAAGGAAGATCACAAATGTAATAATCGGTTCCCACTGTGACGTGATGAATCCGGTAAAGAATCCATCCTGTGCAGCGTCGGCTCCATGTCCTGTCAAAAATACGAAGAAATATTTTACTACCCAGCCACCGATTGTGCAGTAATACGGCATGATGATAACCGGTATAATACTCGCAATAGCACCTAAGAATCCCCATTTATCATGAAGCTTCGTATATGCCGTGAGCGGGCTCTGTTTCGTCTTTCGACCGATTGCAATCTCCGTAGTCAGCAGCGTGTAGCCAAATGTCAATGCCAGAATGATATAGACGACTAAGAATAATCCGCCTCCATCCTTGGCTGCCAGATACGGAAACCGCCAGATATTTCCAAGACCAACCGCACTACCTGCCGCCGCAAGTACGAATCCGATTGATCCACCAAATGAGTGTCGCTTCTTTTCTTCCATCCTTTTTCCCTCTCTTTTTTCGTTCTCGATTCACAACACATACCCTCTTATAAAGAATTCTGTATCATGCATCTTGTCCGTTATTTGCTGTCTGATTTCATTTTGTTGTCCTATAAACAGCAGATAAGAGCCATTTTATCATAGATTCATTTTTAAATCCACATCTATTTGATAAAAACAGCAAAAATGGGCAGATATATGTGTGATACATACATCTGCCCGTACTTATGACTGTTATAATTTTGTCCAATCTATTTTACCTGATTGGCTTCATGGATGGTTCTATTTTCATAATCAACCGCATTCTGTAAGGTTGTCCGGCTGATTGCCGCAAGTGCTTCCCGCGTCAGAAAACCCTGATGGGACATAATGATAACATTGGGGAATGAAAGCAATCTGGCTGTGATAGAATGCTGTAACAGCTCGTCCTCCCGGTTCTCAAATACATTGTCTCCCTCTTCCTCGTAGACATCCAGACCGACGCCGAAGAATTTGCCCTGCCGGATACCCTGTATCAGTTCCTCTGAATCGACCAGCGCACCACGGGATGTATTGACTAAGATCACATCATCCTTCATCTGTGCAATCGTATCCTTGTTGATCATGTGATAAGTCTCGTCTGTGAGCGGGCAATGCAGGGAAATCAAGTCACTCTGCTTCAGCACGTCTTCGAGCGGCATGTATTCCACGAATTCCAGCTCTTTATTCGGGTACATATCATACGCGATTACGCGCATACCAAATCCACGGCAGATCCGGCACATTGCAGCACCGATCTTTCCGGTCCCGATGATGCCCGCGGTCTTCCCATGAAAATTCACTCCGGTTAATCCCACTAAGCTGAAATTATTCTCCCGCACCTTGATGTAGCTTTTGTGTACATGGCGGTTGACCGCAAGCGCCAGTGTAATCGCAAGCTCCGCAACGGCTTCCGGAGAATAGCCCGGCACACGCAGCACCGTAATGCCAAGTTCATTTGCCTTTTCCAAATCTATATTATTAAACCCGGCACAGCGAAGCAGCACCAGTCTGATATTTATTGCAGCAAGCTTCTCCAGTACCGGCGCGCTCAGATCCGAGTTTACAAATGCACAGATTGCATCGCAGCCCTGTGCGAGTGATACAGTCTTCGGAGAGATATCAACTTCGTGGTAGATGATCTCGATGTCCGGGAAATGGGTGAGTTCTTTCTCGAAGGATTCCACGTCGTAGGTTGCTGCGTCGTAAAATAGTATCTTCATAATATGTGTCTCCTTTCGTTGTTTTACAAATCAAACAGTTACGAATCCTACTATACTGACCGAGTTGCACAGAATACTTATTCTTCGCAGACGCGCTCTCGCTCACTTCCACACGCAGTGGTACTAAATTCGCAGGAATATCATACATCAATTATTTATTTCTTATTGCCCTGCTCATTAAGTACCAGCGTGTTCCAATGGTCTGCTTAATAATAAGTATTCTGTGCAACTCGAATCTACATATTGTTTCATTTGTAATTATTTAATTGTAACAATCAATCATACACACATATTATATCCAATTTTTCCTTGGTTATCACGTATTACTGCAGCCGAATACTGATTTCGCCGGTTGAGAGATTTTCGCGGGTGCCATCCTCGTACTCGACAAGGAGATGGCACATGTCGTCGATATCAAGTGCGGTTGCCTTGCGCTCACCATCCTTTGTCACAACACGGATACCTTTTCCAAGAACCAGGCTGCGCTTCTTGTATTCCGCGATGAATTCTTTCTTCGCAAAGTTTTTGTAGTAATAGAAATAGCGGTTCAGTGTCTCTGCCAGAATCTTATTCTTGATGTCGCCGCTTTGCTCCTGCAGGACAGAACCGGCAATATTTTCCAGTTCCTTACCGAATCCTTCCGTCGGCATATACAGATTGATTCCGATTCCGACGATCACGTATTCCGGGTCTAAGTTCTCCATCTGGAATGCTGCCTGTGTCAGGATGCCGCATACCTTGTGCGAATCGATAAAGATATCGTTGACCCATTTGATCTGTGGTTTCTTGTCCGTGTATTTCTCGATTGCTTCGCACACTGCCACAGCAGCGATTGTCGTAAGCAGCGTCACTTCCTGATTCGCAATCTGCGGCTTCAACAGGATACTGAAATAGATTCCTGTATTTGCCGGCGACATAAACGACCGTCCCAGTCTTCCGAGTCCGTTCGTCTGTTCCATCGCGGCAAGCACCAGGCCTTCTTCCTCCTGCGTCCGCTCACGGAGTGCAAGGTTCGTGGAGTTGATACAGCGGAACACTTCCAACCGTACCGGGCACTCGACGTCCAGATATTTCGCCGTTCCCTGTACAGACAACACATCCGTATCCTCCGCCAGCTTGTAGCCTTTGTTGTTCACGCCCTCGATCGCAAATCCATCCTCCTGCAATTTGCGGATGGCCTTCCAGACTGCTGCCCGGCTGACAGATAGTTTCTTCGCAAGCTGCTCGCCAGACAGATAGGTGCCTCTGTTTTCTTCCAGTGTCTTTATGATTTCATCTCTGACTGCCATATTTCCTACTCTCGATTCTTTGTTTTTCATGTCGCCTGACGGCTCCATGTGTGTGTTCGCAATATGTCTAAGTTTCTTCGGATGACTTACTCCGCAAGCTTTGTAATTCTTGCCGCATCATACGCGCCACTCCGGAGCATGTCAATCTCTTCCTTGTATGGTGGAAATGCTTTCTTCGCATCTGCAAGTGATTTCACATATGGTGTCTCCAGAATCTTCGGTACGTCCAAGAAATCCTTATGCCATACGATCTTGTATAACGCATCAAACCCAATCGAACCAAGTCCGATATTCTCATGGCGATCCTTCGCCGCTCCGCGTGGATTCTTGCTGTCATTGATATGGAATACCGCAATCTGGTCCTTGCCGATGATCTTGTCGAATTCTTCGATCACGCTGTCGAAATCATTTGCCACATCATATCCGGCATCGTTCGTGTGACACGTATCAAAGCAGACACGCAGCTTGTCATTATAAATGACACCATCATAGATACGCGCCAGCTCCTCGAAGCTTCTGCCAATCTCGCTGCCCTTTCCTGCCATTGTCTCAAGCGCGATATACACCGGCGTATCTTGGGTAAGCACTTCATTTAACCCTTTAATAATACTATCGATGCCTGCATCGGCACCGGCATTCACATGGGAACCTGGATGCAGGACAAGCGTCTTGCTTCCCATTGCCGCGGTCCGCTCGATCTCTGTCTTTAAGAAATCAACCGCCAGCTGATAGATTTCCGGCTTCACTGTATTTGCCAGATTGATGATATACGGCGCATGTACCACAAACTCTGTGATATCATTTGCCCGCATCAGTTCCCACGCCTCTTCCACGCGCAGCTCTGACACGTCCTTTCTGCGCGTATTCTGCGGCGCTCCTGTATATAACATAAATGTATTTGCGCCATAAGAGAGCGCTTCCTTCACCGAGCCAAGCATCATCTCTTTGCCGCTCATTCCAACATGACTTCCGATTTTCATACTGTATAAACTCCTTTTTCAGTTTTATAATGATTGTCCAGATTGAGGTTGCGTGTTATACCCATTGTTCGGCATTTGGTACATCGGATCACCATAGTATGGTGTCTGCTGCATGTTATTATCCCTTCCGCACAACGTTCCAATCGTGATTGCCAGAAATATCATAGCCAATATATGAAATGGTTTTTCCATAAAATTCCTCATATTATTCAGAATCGAAGCTTTCGCCAGCTCTGATGCCCCATAATAGAAAGAATATTTCCGGTTTACTGCAACCACCCATATAACATTTAATACATTTAAAATAATATGGCTCACAAGAACAACGATTGAAATCGCCAATCCGGTTCTTTTCTTCTGCGATTTCCGTGTGATGGTGCATGCAAGAATATACAGTCCCACAGTCAGGATAGGACATATAATGCAGCGGATATCAAAGATTCGTTCGTTGTTTACATCCACGCCAAAAAATTGAACATATTTGCCCTGCGGTCCAAAGTAAATAATCCAGTTCATAATCATAGCCAGCACACTGCAGATCATCGCAATTGTAACCAACACATTTGTACATTTTAGTTTCATACGCTTCCCCCATATTTATATTATAGTTTGCTAACCAAATAACCGGAGCATTGTCAAACAATCACTCCGGAATCAGTTTACAATTATTGTGATTATAGCATTTTTCTACAGGAATATCCACAGAAGATTTTACAGTACCTTACTGCCATTGGCAGTCAGCTTGAATTTCGCTCCGAACAACTCCGCCCCGTGCCGGCACATCTGCATGCGTCCAAGGAAAATATCGAAATACTCATACATCGTACAGATCTTCTCGTCAATTTTGAGTTCCAATGCAATCTGGCTTTTCTCCCGATTGATCTTCAGATTCGCTTCCGTGACTGCGTAATTCACCCAGTCGTGAATATCGTAGGTCGACTTATCACGCGAACGCACACGGCTTCTGCGGACATCCGTCTTATCCGCAATAATCATCGCCGCTGACACAATATCCACGGCACCTCCGGTTGACTCGTCGTGATGCCCAATCGCAGAAACGATGGTTGCACGATCTGTAAACGGCATATCCATCCGCCGCAGGATATCATTTGCAAGGAGTGCGCCATACTCGGCATGATGTTCACGATTGACTGCATTTCCAATATCATGCATATATCCGGCGATCTTCGCAAGTTCGATCTCCGCGTCAGCATGTCCGAACTTCTCCAGCAGATATGCCGCCCGCTCAGCCACCAGCGTGCAATGTGTCTTCGAGTGTTCCGTATAGCCAAGCGTGGCTAAATTCGCATCGCCCTTCTTGATAAATTCGTTTATCTCTTTGTTCTTGATGATGTCTTTGTATAATATCTGTGCCATTTTCTAAACCCTTCTTCTGTAATATGTAAATAATTCCGGCAGGATCTGCCACATACAAATATATTGCATATATGACGCAATGTCCATAGATCTTCTATAACCGTTTCACCGCATCCATTGCAAGTACCGACCGCTCGCATTCTTCCGCCGATAATGTGAGCTGCGCACAATACGGACTTCCCTGCATGTATTTCGCCGCATAACTCAGTCCATTCGTCCGTTCATCGAGAAACGGCCGGTCAATCTGACAAGGATCTCCAAGTAATATAATCTTCGTGCCTTTTCCTGCCCGCGTGATGATGCCACGCACCTGATTCGGCGTCATGTTCTGCGCTTCATCAATAATCAGATAAGTCTTCGCAATCGAACGTCCACGGATAAAATTCAGCGCCTCTGTCTGGATGATTCCCCGCTCGAAGATCTCTTGAATCTTATCTGCTTTATCTTCCGGCATATCCTCCGGAAGCTCCACCACCTTGTAATTCTTCTCGATGCGGAGCGTTCCGCCATCCGGCAGCGTCACGCCCTGTAACAGATCTCCCTGATTCCGGTACTGCTCCAGCATGCGCACCACATCATTCTCTTCGAAGCATAAGAATGCATGTGGTGCCTGAATCAGGATATTCGTATCTATCACATATGTTTTCTTCATGTAAAAACCCCCATTTATCATGATTTCTATTCCATAATAAACAGGGGTTGTTAAATATGTTATCTCGCATATGCTAAATACGCGTAAATGTTAATTTACTTATGCAGTTGTTCTTTGTCTATGATGTAGGCGAGCAAGCCCTTGCAACCTACCAAAACATCCTCAAATGTCTGGTCAAAATCGCCGGTATACCACGGATCAGCCACATCACATGCCTCGCTCAACCTATGCGTCGTCTCATAGTCCGCGAATGACAGCATCTTGTAAATCTTCCCTTCCACATCACTGCCACCGGCAATCCGCGTCATATTCCGAATATTCGCACTATCCATTCCTATCAGATAATCATAGTATGTATAATCCGCGTGTGTCATCTGTCTCGCCCGATGCGGAATCAACGGGATCTGCTCCTGTTGTAATTTTCGCTTTGTTCCATGATGTGGCGGATTCCCAATCTCCTCTGTACTCGTCGCTGCCGAATCAATCTCAAAATAGGAATCGAGATGGGACTGGCGGGCGAGGTGGGCGAATACGCTCTGAGCCATGGTGGAACGGCATATGTTGCCGTGGCAGACAAATAATACTTTTATCATATATCTTAAACTCCTTTGATTGTAGGTTTTTCCTTGATTTTTCAGCGTTTTTACAACATTTCATTTTCTTTGTTATTGGCATATCTTAGCATAATTTGGTATAAGATTCCGCCCAAAAGTTGTAAAATTGGTTGTAAAACTATGTGTCATATACAACTTTACAACTCGCTATCACATACTTGTTTCATTTCTTTTTGAATATCCTCAAAATCTAAATGTGTATAAGTATTCAGTGTTACACCAATATCGGAATGTCCCATTATTTTCTGCAATGTTTTTGGATTCATTCCAGATTTCGCCATGTTGGAACAAAAGGTATGCCTGCATACATGAGGTGTAATCTTTGGTAGTTCTTCTTTGTAAATCTTGTTGTACTTTTCACATATATGCTGGAAATACTTTTCCCAATGAAGAGCAACCATTGGCATATCATTTTTATCAAGATACAGGAATCCCTTATAAGAAACTCTGTTCTTATCGTAAATGACAGGTTCTTTCTTAGGTTTCTTTCTGTTAGTAATGATAAAGCGAAAACATTCTTGAACCTCCTCCGTCATAGGAACCATTCTTGTGCCACTGTCAGTTTTTGTGGCTTCTATGATGTATTCCATATTCCTCTTTCGTTGTAACTGATGATCAATATTGATTTTTCCATTTTCCAAATCAATATCAGATATCGTCAAGCCTACAAACTCCGATATACGAAGTCCTGTATGAAAAAGGATATAAATTCCTTCATAGTAACGGTTAAAGTGCTTATCCGCTTTGATAAACTCCAAGAATGCTCTTTGTTGTTTTCTTGTAATAGCTTCTCTGGTTACACTGTCATTGACAACCACTGTCGCAAGCTGAAATTCAAATGGATTCTTGCGAATCAAATCATCATCAACTGCCATCTGAAACGCAGGTCTTACCACACCTCTTACAGTATGTATGGTACTGTAACCTCTTCCGTCAGCTTGTAGCTTTATCAGCCAACCTTTTGCGTCCGATAATTTTACTTTATCAATTCGTTTGTTTCCAAAGGCTTCTTTTTTGATAATGTTGATTACAAAGTTGTAATTGGCTTCTGTATTGTGTCTTACCCCCGTTTTCTGTGAAATGTACTTTTTCACAAGTTCCAAAACTGTCATTCCACCGCCAAGAGAAACAATATCATCTTCTAAATCCTTATGTATCTGCTTTTCCTTATCCCGGAGTGAAATATCGTTTTTTGCACCTTGCGGAACCGTATCGGTCTTGACTAGCTTCCAGCTATACACATATTTTGCATTTCCTACATTATCAATGTACTTATACATATAACGCCCATCTTTTCGTTGGCTCTCTCCATTGCGTAAAATACGATTTCTATTATCACGTCTTTTCGCACTCATCAAATCGCTCCTTTCGTATCTTGAAAGAGCCCCGATATGACAAAATGAGTATATCATAATCGGGGCATAATCGCCACATCAGATTTCCTCCAACTCGTCTATGATTTTCTCGAATTGCCTTCGTTTAATCTGAATCCGATTCCCGTTTATAATCAGCCAACTGGCATTTCTATGTTCATCAACCAGTCTACGGAGTTTCTTTTCTCCGATACGAAAATACGCTGACGCTTCTTCAATCGTTAATGTGTATTTTTCCCATACAGGAATATCCACATTTTTCATATGTAAAGCACCACCTCCCCTTTCTTTGATTTTTAGAAAAGAGATGAATTACAATCATAAATCTTCACTTTACTTCTAACTCAAAATTTAAAATAGCTTTCATTATGGCAGTTCGTACCCTGCCTTTTAAATCCATATCAACCACAATCCGCATATTTCCATATTCATCATAACAAGGACGTAAACATGCTTTTGATATGTATGCATTATAATGATTTAAAATCTTTTCCATCGCTATCTCATCACCGTCTACCGCTGAACAGATAGTTGAAAATCGTGGGCATTTTTGTATACGTTCCATTTTTCTAATCCTCCGTATATTTTTCTCTGATAATATTTAAGGCTCTCATTCTGTTCCGATAAACAGAACATCTTGAAATACCAATAATCTCACCGATTTCTATATCTGACATTTCAAGGAAATAGGACATTAGAACGATGTTTCTTTGTCTTTCACTCAATGCCTCGATTGCTTCACACAAATGCTCATCAAAAACACGGACTTCCGTTCCGTACACAGGAAACACTGTATATCCCATAGAATATTCATCTATGATAGCTACATGGTTTAAATCTGCTTCTGTCACATCACAAAACGGAACTTCATGCTTTGCACGTCTTCCGAGTTCTCTGTAATAGTTCTTAATCGTTCTATCTATGACTTTACGGATAAGACAATCAAACTGTAATCTTATTGCTTTTTCAAATGAAGAAGGGGACATAATCTCACCTCCTTCCTGTGAAAGTTGTTAAAGCGTGAAGATTCTTACCTCTTTTCGCTCTAACACTCACCACAGAGATGAGATTTGTTACCCTGTCTGTAAAATAGTTTAAAGATATTTTGAGACAGCAAAAAAGCACAGGAACAACTAATAAATGCTGATCCTGCGCTTTTCCGATAGTTCCTGCTGTGTAATGTAAAAAACCACATTCGAGGGTATAAAATGTTATTGAATAGATATATATTTTTTTGACAATAACGGATTTATTAAGAATCGTGTTTTACAATGCTTTATCAAAGCGACTACCTCCAAGAGCCGCCAAAATAAAACCTGTATTATTCATAGAATTAGGAAAAGAAAAACGACAGCTTTTCAACCGTCGTCCAAATTTATCGTATTCAAAAAAATTACTGTCGGCAACGGTTTTTTTGTTTATTGCCAACAGCAATAGAGTTGAGTTGTATTGATTTTACAGATTATCACATATCCAACTTTTTATAATCCTGTCATCTCCCTTTCCCATAAAAGAATGTTCACTTTGCTCTGATATAGTTAATAACACAGAATTGGACTTTGTAAAATTTTCTATGACCTGTAAAGATTGCAAATTGTCCTTACCTCCATAAAGTATATAGGTTGGACTATTCCATCTTGTTACGGGATTTTTCTTTACATACTGGAAGTAATCCCAAGACAAAGTATCAATCGGTGTTGGAATTTCTCTTTTGGTATAAAGCATTTCTTCCGTAACATGAAACCACTGGAACATATTTTTGATGAGATATTCCATATTTACGATTGGAGACAGGAAAAAGCACTTTTCAAAAGTAATATCTTTATATGCCTGCAAACTGAAATATGCGCCCAAACTACAAGCAAACAAAGATACCGATTTCCAATTAGCAAACGTATAGAAACTTATTTGATGAAGGTCAGAAATGCCATTCCAAATATCACACCTGTAATTTTTGCTTTTTCTTTCTCCATGTTCTGGTAAGTCAAAACTGATTGTCTGATAGCCTTTATTTTCTGCTATCTGAGCAAAAGTTTCAGCGGATTCCTTATCGGACATTTTTCCATGAACATAAATGTATACCTTGTCAGATTTCGCTCCCCAGATAATGACCGGAATCTTCCCAATATAAAATTTTGTTGTTTTCATCTTTCATCACCGATTACATCGTATCACCAGAGGATAGCGTACTCAATATACTGTCACTTACAGAAGTGTTTTTTACCTATAAGAATTTTCACCGTGGCTTCCTTTTAGATACACGGAAACACAAAAGAGAGACCGCAAAACTACGACCTCTCGGAAATTATTTCTCATATATGATTTTTCTGATTGAATGAACAGAAAGATAATAAATATCAGCTAATTCGTCAACGCTTTTCCCTTGCTGATAATCTTTTCTTATTTTTCTGTTTCTCTGCTCAATCTCATATCTACAACCGCTTAATTCGCCCCATTTCTTTTTGCTGTCTTTTCTTGAGGGAACATAAATATATCCGCCTTGTATATAACTTTGCAATTCTTCAACTAAAGCAATGGGGAGCACCGAATCTGCTTTGATATATTTCATGCAGGCTCACTCCTTTAACTTTTCATTGTTAAATAGCAAAGCCAGCATTACGCCTTATTACTCCATGCAAATGGCGTTAGTATTTACTGACTTTGCATGGAGTGAAACATCGTTCTTTCTTTTTTCATTTATACACATCGTGTCACCGTCCTAATTACATGTACATCTCTTGTTTTAACTGTTCAATGTTTCCACATTGTATAGCACCAATATTTCTTGCGATTCTTTCCTTAGACCAGTTCCACCATTGAATCTCCAATAGTGCAGAAATGGTTTCTTCTGAAAATCGCTTCTTTATTGGTTTTGCCGGAACACCACCAACAATCGTATATGGCGGAACATTTTTTGTGACAACTGCACGAGTTCCAATGATCGCTCCGTCTCCAATCATGACACCAGCTAAAACAACAGCTTCATAGCCAATCCAAACGTCATTTCCTATGACAATATCGCCTTTATTATCCCATGCGTTTGTTACGTCTTTCTTTTCTAATCCCCATTCCTCAAAAAATAGAGGAAATGGATAAGTGGATAATGAAGACAACGTATGATTAGCACTGTTAAAAAGGAATTTTGCACCACAGGCAATGGAACAGAATTTTCCAATTTGCAATTTATCATGGTTTATCGGATAGTGATATAATACATTATTATTCTCAAATAACGTTGGGTCATTTACAAAATCATTGTACATTGTAAAATCTCCAACCGTTATATTGGAATTCGTGATTACATGTTTCAAATAGATTGTTTCTTTATCACCTGTACGGGGATAAATCTGTTTTACTGGAATAGTCATTTAAAATCCTCCTGTTAATGTGAATAATGTCTATTTAACTATTCCAGATAATGCAATGCAGAGTTTCACCGAAACCACCTCTCTTTTAGTTTAAGGACAATTATATACGCTGTTCGATTGGAAAACAATAACCATGTGACATTTCTTCAAAATATCACACACCTTATTAAGTAGTTCAAAGCCTTGTATAATCAGTATTTCGAGACTTTTTGATACTGTTTCCTATTGTATTTGTACCCCACTGTTAGATATCTGGGGTTACAAGTTGGATTGGCTTACGCCAATCCAACACAGGCTAGTCCGATCCAGCGGCTTACGCTTCGCACGCCGCTGGCGGACTGCCTGTATTTTATATCTATAGAAAAAAGTAATTTAATAATATCATTATCAGAGTTAATTACAATATGGCTGGAGAATTTCTGGTAAATCTCTTTTGGTAATATCTAATCTTGATAAATAAACTGGTTGTTGTTTGAGTAAACTATATAACTCCATAGCTTCAGTCAAATTATTCTTGACATTCCGAATCAAAGTTTCCCCTATACCCATTACATAAAATCTATTATGGGAAATTCCTACTTCTAATATTATAAATAAAAATAATGCTCTTATAGAACTATCATTAGTCAAATTATAAAATCTTTGGCATACTGATCCAATTGTATCAGTATAATTAAACCCCCACATTTGACTTGTATAATAATCCTTCAATTGTCTAACAAGATTTTGCAATAATTCTAATTGTTTATATTCTAATTGTTTATAATCATCATCAGAAAGAGCAAAGAAAAACTTCTCAATTGAATCCTCTTGTGCATGAGACATAAGTTTTAAAGCAAGATTTTCGATGTCGCTAAAATCCATCATCCCCATTTCTAAAAGAGAAATACTAGTACTAATATCATCATTTGCTGTAATTTTAAGTATACTTTGATAAACATTATCCACCATGCTTTTTAATTCTCTTGAACTAGCAAATCGCCTATTTGCATGAGGATTTGTGCATTTATCAACTATATATCCGATTTCATCATTAGGAATCGGGTATTGTAGAAAATTGGTAACTATATCTTCAAGTATTTTTCCAAAAGCAAAAATATCCGTTTTATCATCTACATTTTCTGAATTTTGAGCTTGTTCTGGTGATATATATCTTTGAGTCCCAAACACATCACCATACTGTGTTAGACGAAAAGAATCGGAATCTATCTGCCGACTAAATCCTAAATCACTAATAGCTATATCTGTATCTGAATTATATAATATATTTTGTGGTTTCAAATCCCTATGTAGTACTCCTTGTTCATGTAAATATATAAGACCATTTAATATTTCTGTTATGACATTGTATTGTCTGTCAAAATTATTATACAACACAGGAATAATTTGTACGATACTACATTGATATTTGGGCATGATATAATATTTTTTCTCCCCCATAGTATCGTATGCAATTATTCTAATTACATTGGGATGATTTAAGCGGCTTGTCAATCGTACTTCTTTTTGAAAACGTAAAACTGCATTCTCATCATCTGTTTTTAACATTTTAATTGCATATCTGTCCCCAAGTTCTGAATGACAATCATACACGTCACCAAATCCTCCGGGTTCTCCTATTTTATTGTCAATAAAATATCTCATAATGCCGTAAACTCCTATCTTTTGTAATAATATCATTATACGACAAAACAGATGAGAAGAAAACTTATTTTCATCATATCAGAACTCTTTTCAAAAGTTGTAAACCTGTTGTAAAAATCATCCACTCCATCTAAGAGCCCATATAAATTAAAGGAATCCCATCAAACTACCACTTCCTGCCGTGGCAGATGAATAAAACTCTAATCATAAATTTCTCCTGTTCTGAAATGCCCTGTATCGCCCTATTTTGCAAGGGTTTATCGACTTTTCCGAGCATCGTATTTTTATTCTCTAAAACTACACTTTTTGCAAAATAATGCAAAACGGAGCAAATCAATGCCTTGTGTAGTAGTCAAATCGTAGTCAGTCATGGGGGGGCAGACTACTGACGGGGGTGTGCATTATTTAACGAAAGAATGTGCAGATACACACCCTTCTAAACATATTAATCGTCATTAGGCAAGTATCAACCATGTTCTCTATGCACAGGCTTCGCATTAGGATGTTCTCTCATATTTTTCATTAGAGCGTCTTACCATTTCGCTATCAATTCTTCGCAGCTCTGGCGTTTTGTCTCCGGCACCTTATTTTAGCCATGCTTATCTTCGTTTTTCATGGTCATCTGCAAGTTCATCATACGATGCATTCTCAAGCCAAATATCAAATGCGCTCCTAAATAAATTTGCTAAAAAACCATAGTATTCCCCCTTAACGATTATTCTACCTTCAATTCACTCTCACCATCTTCAACAGAAACAATATCTTTTTCTGGAACATCAATTACTACAGATTCAATGGGGCTTGATACTCCAAGCAATGTATTAATTCGAACTTCTTTTTCAAGTAAATATCTCTTATTATAGAATACATCTGCATATTCCAAAACTGTATTCATTTGCGCAGTATCGAACATTGCTCCAATCACTGCGCCAGCTACAGGTACCGCTTTCCCTAAAGCTTTCTTTGACAGACTCTTTCCAATCTGCTCAAATACACCTTTAAATAAACTCTCTTCAAGTCCTTTTTGTCCTGCCTTTTCAAGTGCTTTTTGTGCTGCTTTATTAGCTAATGCACGCATCTGACAAATAAGTAATGCTACTCCTCCGTGTTTAGCCATCTCTTCCCAAGTTTTCTTACTTAATTGTTTTACTGCTGTTATCTCCGTCATAATCATGATTTTTCCGATAATCCCAGTAACCTCATTCGTACCTTGACTATTTGGGCTTAATGCATTCATAAATACATCACTTGCTATTACTAACTCTGCAGGGTCATTTTTTATATCATATCCATAATACATAGCAACTGACTGTACCGCTCTGTAATATAAGAAAGTACTCAATACCAAATTGAATGGCAATCCTGCAAATCCGAAATATCCTGTAGCACCACCTTCTACTAAAGCTAATCCTAAATCTTGCGTTTTGTACTTGTTAACCAATTTTGAAATATCATAACTTCTTGCAAAGCATACTTCGTCTATCGATGTAATGTCAACATCCTTCGACACCTCATTAATTTTCTTTACTATTGTGTTTTCACTAACAGTTAATTTGGCAGCCTGTTTTTCAAGAATTTCAAATCCCTCTACAGCCACCTTCATGCATTGTGCATACAATTCCTGTTCCGTAATTGCATCTTTAGCTTTCTTTCCCACATTTTTTATAGTTTTAGGAATAACCTCGACTACTTTCTTCCCTGCTTTTGCCAGCATTCCTGGGGTAATCAACTTCTCATATCGTTCGCAAAGTTTCTTAATAGAGTCATCTTCTTTTGCATCAATAATCGGAGAAGGCAATAATATATTCTTTTCGTCTGTCATAGTTGAATCCTCCTTCATAAAAGTCCCTGTAATTTTTGCAGATTATTACAAATACTTCCTAAATGCCTTCTTCATCTTCATGCAGACATCCATAATATACTCAAACTGCTGTGGCCAGGCATTCTGATCATCAAATTTCACATCTTTTTCCACGATAATACGGCTTGCCTTCCTCTCCGGCAATTCTCTCCAATCAAGTGCCAAGCCCATAGCAGACTCCACATCGTCTTTATGTGAATAAAGACCTTTAAAGAGTTCTTTATCATCATTTATGTATAATTCAACTCCAACTTTATTTCTCTTCTGAATTTGTGTAACACTGATGTGGCAAGCTGATGAGCCAATACTGAAATCCATCCAATGGTCTGTATTAGGTTTTCTCTTATTAAATGATTTTGCGAATTCAGTATTCTGAAAGGCATAATCATTGAATGCATTCCAATATTCAAGTCTCTGTTGCTGCGTTGGATTTGTAAGCGTAGTTTTCTTAATCTCTTTTGTCCAATCATTCGGTCTTTCCACTACAGTGAATGATGGAGCAATATCAGAATCACCTATCTGGAAAAGCTTTATCTCACATAAGAAAAAACCAATCTTATCATCTGTATGATTATTAAGCCACTCAACTGCTGCCTTATGTTCTTCACGTGCGTGTTTCACAACCCATATAACCACATCTGCATCTTTACCAGATGCATAAGTAATTAATTTCCCAAGGTGGTCATGATCTGTATCTTCTAATTGATTTTCAATGATAATCTTTCTATCTGTTCCTGTTTCAGATGCATAGATATCAACATTAAAGTCTCCAACAGAGGACTCTGTCTCATCAACCGTAATATCAAGACCAACAGCATCTGCAAGTAATTCAACATTCTCTGCCACCCAAGGAGTAAAATTCAAAGCTTCATGTGGCCATATACTTCTCAAATCAGTAATTTCTTTTAATGTACCAAGGTTAATCATATTTTTTTATTCCTCCAATCAAAAATTTCCCAGAATTCGCCCGTATACTAACAATAGTCCTTAATATCAATACGAGATAAATTCTTTATTTTACCTTCCATAAATTAATATCAAATAATTAAATTTTATTATATCGTAATTTACCATTAATCTATCTGTCTACTCTAGAATCACTTTATCTTCCCCAATAATTACACTCAACAAATATTGGTATTTCCCGTTTGAAATCCTAACATTCAAGCAATTTTTCATATAGAAAATCCCTCTAAATCCGAATAATCTCCTAAATCATGTTCAAAATTAGGAGCCCGTCCAAACGAGTAGGAAAATACATTCGAACCTTTAATTCATTTTATTTTCATAGTCTTGCAATTCATGAAAAATATTATCCACGTAAACAGTATCATTTTCTATACGATAAAGCATAAAATATCGATGCGATAAAAAATTAATTCTTCGATATCCTAACGCTCTTAATTTGGGATTATCACAAAGTTTCAGGCTACCTGCAACTTTTGACAAATTTGTTTTTGTTGCTTCGAAATCATTTAATAAATTTCTTGCAGCCTGCTCACTATTCTTTTCAAACAAAAGATATGTGATAAATCTATCAAGGTTCTCCTCTGCATCCCTCATCAAAACTATCTTATAATCCATACTTTGCCCTCATATCAGAAATCACAAGATCCGCATCCCTGAACACACCCTGTTCTCTTGACTTTTCCAATTTTTCAAGCATCTCTTTCTCGGTCATCGGTGCATATGGATTTGATTCTGTCCGTCTTTTTATTTCAAAAGGAAATCCATTTGCTGCAACAGCCTGTGTTAAAAACATTCTGATTGCTGTTGTAGTATCTGTACCCAAATCCTTAAAAAGAGCATCCGATTTACTCTTTAACTCGTCTTCTACTCTGACCTGAATTGTGCTAGCCATGTTTCGCACCTCTCTTCCATCTATTTTCTTTATTATAATGTTATATCATTACTATTTCAATACGTTTGTATTGTTTTTGTAAAAGTCAGATACGGTTATGTTACTGCCACGGTGAAATGTAGAACGAAAGTCCCATTTGTAACGCAAGAGTCCCTCTTTGTAAATTAAAATCTCATTTTGTAAACGAGATTCCCACTTTGTAAACGAAAATCCCGTTTTGTAAGCGAATTTCCCGGATTTTCATTTGTACATTGACATGTTATAATACGTTCAGCAATAAATTTGCACACGACAATAAGAGATCAATTCCCGCTCGAAATTTTTATATTCGGAGAATCCATCCCTATTTTGAAGTCATTCTGCTGTCTTTGTTCTGGCGGCACTTTGCAAATTTATCTGTTACTTTTTGAGAAGTTTAGGCTTTAAGATGATGTTTTCGGCGGCAACCGGTTTACATCCAAGTTTCTTAAGTATATCTTCTCCGTAATAAAAGCTGAACGTTTCGTATGGGCTACGGTTGTTCAGCTTTTTTCTTTTATAAGAATTGATATGATCCATCATCAGAAAAATATCCTTCTGTGTCAAATCATCAAAGCTGCTTCCCTTTGGCAGGATACGACGTATCAGCTCATGATTCACTTCACAGGCTCCCTTTTGGTAAGGTGCACTTGGATCGCAGTAAAATACATTCGTTCTGCTGCATGGAATCGTATCTCGTTTTTCAATTGCTTTTGGATTTGAAAACTCTCTTCCATTATCCGTAAGAATAACCGGAAACAACCGTGAAAAATCTTCATTTCCAAGGACTTTATCCAACAGATTTATAATCTGTATGACAGATGCTGAAGTATTTGAATCTCATAGAAATGCAAGCATTAAACTTGTTTCAACGAAATGTATAGTAAGCAGGCATTTGCCTCCCACACGTCCGATAACACTATCCATCTGTACAACAACAGACTCCGGCTTTGCTTCAAGAAACTTCTGGAAATCAGTATAGCTTCTACCAATACGACATCCTCTGTCTACCTTGAATTCAGGCTGTTTGTATCGCGGGCGATACTTTACTTTACGAGGCAGATCAATGTTACGGATATCAAAAAGCTGGGCAGCAACATAGTTATACAATGTTTTTTCACTGCACATGATTTCATCAACATGCTCTATATAAATCTGATGAAGAGACTGTCCATTTTTAACCAAGGGGCTGATGATTCCGTTGATTCTTGCTATATCATCCTCATTGGATAAAATATCTGTCCTGGATTCCGAAATAGACTGATGTGCCATTTCATGAGCATCTGCCGGGTCATAAATGCGTTTTAACAAGGTACATTTGGGAAGCTGGCTGCAACCATTACATACATATGGAGGTTTGGTTTTAACGGAGCAGATATCCTCTGCAAAATCCGGACAATGTAATGTACACTCGGAACACAGACTGCATTTATACGCTGATTGATGCGTACAACTGTTTCCGCACAGCTTTTTAGCTTTGCATGTACTGCGATGTTTACATGGATTGTAAGGATATCCTGGGCGACCACTTTTCTTATCATAGGAATGCTTTTTATTTCCTATGCAATCGTGGTACGATCCTTGCCTAACTTCTTTCCTATAACTCCAAAAGAGACATTCTCCTGAAGGAGTTGTGCAATAACTAATCGATCTTCATATGTTAAAAACTTTGACATGGTAGCTCCTTTCCAGCCGCTAGAAATCAAAGCATAACAAAAAAGAGACCAACAATCCAGTCAGACTCTTGAATTTGTAAAGGAAAATCCATACCCTTCCTTTACACTTATTACTATTAACTTTTAAAGAAGTCTGAGATGGCGGGTATGGAATCTCAGATTACAATTGACGCTTATGTATTCGTTTTCCAAAACTCAATACCTTGTATATTCTAATTCATCATCTGCTCTGGTAATCACAAGTCTGCCACCATCGCACTCAACAACATCTATGAAAATCCCCAGATCAAACCCTAGTGGTTCAATCCATACTCCCTTTAATATTATAGTGGCTGAATTCTTCTAATGATATCCCGATCTACAGTATTATAAATTCTTTTCTATAGGCTTTAATTCTAACAAAAAATCTGTAAATATTATTGCATTTAAAGCCATCTTTCTATTGGGATATGTATCATACCAACAATGAGCTATACCATGACGACCTGGAACATCTGACTTCACATCTTCAGGCTTAATGCAATTATAAAAAATGAATTCATCACAAAAGGATGAAAATATTTTATCAAATTCATTTTCTTCAATCAACTTTGAAAGATTTTCACGTGTCTTTCGACTAATACGATAACTATTATCATTCATTTTTTGTTGAATGATTCCTTCCCACAACGTCGATAGAGCGCTTACTGTAAGTGCATATTCTCTACGATGATAGGCTTGAACAGACTGAACTAATATTCTTGTCATATATGAAGGAAGACTCTTTTGTCTCCATCTACGCTTGAAATTATTTATTTCTTCTTTATCATAATATGAGAAAATCAGCCTATCAATTCTGTTTACTCTATTTTGACTAACCCTACTAGTATTCAAGATTTCAAGCATCGCACCGACAATTCTAAAATCAGCTATCCATCCAGCATATGGAAACCATCTTGCATCGAACATGGCTTTCAAAAATACCTCATTGACTTCTTTATAATCAAAATCAAATCCTATATTCTGAATGTTTTCTAAAATATTTATTAGCGGAGAAAAATCTACAGTTTGTAACCACTGACCCAAGCCAGATGTAATCGACTGTATTTCTTGCATTACAGGGTTTGTTATAAGTGCAGTTAATCCAGTTGCAAGATTTATTTCTATATTTTCACTCCACTTTTCAAAGATTCTTAATGCAGGACTTTCAAATTGATAATCTGAAAATGCAGATTTTATAGAAATTTCTCCCAATGCATGAACTACATTACTATTTTGCAAAGTTTCAATAACAGTTTCCATACCATCTAACATTTCAACATCACCACAATTTTTATAAATTTCATTTAATACTGATGCATTTTCTTGTGCTGCCATCACTGCACTATTTTCGCTAATACTTTTAACGGGTTCTATTGCCGAGGTAGAGATATCAATTATCGGTAGATTTACTTTATCCACAATTTGCTGTATTTTTTCCTGTTGTTTCAAAACGGACGCTATACTATCTCGGATTTTGTTATTATTCTCTATTGCTTTACGCTCAGAATCTATTGTCTCCTCATATGAATCGTTCCTATCCATCTGTCTTTCTCCATTTTCAAAAATCATTCCATATACCATAATTTGAAAACTATATTTTCTATTATATCGTCATATCTGTTATTTTCATAAAAAACTGCCCACCCTCCGCTTGCGCCTTTCTACAATTTTTCAAGATACTCTATACAATCATCATAAATTTCTTCGGGAATTACTTGATATAAATCTTTCAGATATTCACATAACACATCTTTCTTATCCATAAGACATGCAAATCGCTGATTTAAATATTCCCATGTTTCTACTTCATTCATATACATTATCTTTTCAACATACACTTTTCTACCAACAAATGCATCATTGAAACATTCATAATATATTTCTTCAGGTAATGGTTTAATTACTGCTATTTTATTACCATAGAATGTATTGCTATGTTCTGTACATAACTCCATTGTTTTTATAGAAGTAAAGTATAATCCCCCATAATTACCTGTATCTTCCATGATTTCATTCTCAACATATTCTCTTTCTAATGTAACATGTGTTGAAAATTTTTCTCCATTTTCTAAATCATATGTAAATTTACAAAATTCCTCATTTTGCATTTCATATCCATGTAATGCTTTATTTTGCAATTTTAAAACACGCTCTTTTGTTTTCTTTATATCTGTATAACCTCTTGATAATGGTTTACTGGTTTTTACAATCATACCATCGCGCCTTCTACCCACAATCCATATATCCTTGTATATACCAACGTATCCATTTATTGCTTGTCTTCCCAGACATGCATATCTAGTCTCTTCACTATCATCAATTATAGCAGCCTCCATTTCTTCTTCCGTATACAATGGTATATTTCTATATCTTCTACAGTCTTTATTTTCTTCTTGACAAATTTCAGGTATATCAACGTTATCTTCTCGCCCATAATTAAAACACTTATTTAATACATCTTTTATAACTCTAAACAACAGTATATTGTCCTCCCAACATATTTATCAAATTATTAATATACATTACTTTTCAGTGTAATTGTATGTTAATAAGTATATAGCTCCTATAATTCCTGTTATAAATACTACAGATAAAATAATCATTACCCACATTTTTTCGTTTATCCAATTGTATTCAAATTCAACATTTTCGACCGAGCTTATCAACATTCTCCCTAGTAAAAAATACACAACAGAGAAGACAGTTAAAAAAGATCCGAATTTTTCAACTCTTTTTTTTCTTAGTACTTTATCTAGTTTTTTAGTTCCTAATGCATAGTAAAACAACATTAGCACGCTCATAACTTCCATCAGATATATCACAATTGGAATTTTTGTACATATACTGACAATTTCATTAATACATCCCATTATTGCTGTAATTCCTCCAATAAATGCAGCCTTACAATTCCAAAATTCAAATTCTTTTTTACGTTTATTTTTCTTATGCGTTTTATTTCTTTCCCTAGACATTTTATTCTTCTCCTACTATTCTTATAAATTCTGATATTTCCCACCTATCCTCTTTCTTCTCATTCTTTCCAACCACGAAACATTCTTCACACCAATCCAATCACAGAATGCCTCCGCCTTCAACACCACATACATGCCTGCCTCCTCAACCAGAATATCCTGACGCAGATAATTCATGTAGACCTGAACATCCTTAACTCCAGTTGTCATATCTTTCAAATTGAGAGTAAATGTAGCCTCCTTTTCCCCTTTTTTAGGTGAATACACAAACCGATCCTTTGTCTGCTGATAAAGCGTTTTCCACATATTTTTTCCTCTATACTCATAGTCCCGGTATAACTGATTTGGAAAGCACGCAGGGATTTCCATTTTGGATATAATAAAATATTCCCGGAAAATCTTTCTGACTATGCCTAGATAATCTGCCGAATCATCTTCAAACAAGCTTGAATTTGTTTTTATCAATTCTCCCATTTTGGAACAGAAATCCCGAAATAGAATATTGCTGGCGTTTGCCATTACGTCTTCATAATAGGCATTTGCCTCCGATTTGTATTTCTCATTAAAACATGCATCTACTTTCAGAAAATAAATTCGTCTGGCTACCTGCGCCGGAATACTGAAACCGCCTGTGTTCGTCGTACAAATCATAACTGGATGTTTTGAATCTAAAGTGTTGGATAAATACTTTATAAGTTCCTCTCCTTTGTTAGTAGATTTGCTATTGAAAAATGCTGGCGGGACTTCATCAACCAGTAACGGATATGTATTATCTGTCATGAACAATTCTCCAACCGTATCCCGTTTTTCTATCTGTTTGTATTGTATATAGTGTTGTTCCACAAGCAATTGTCTGCCGCTCAGAATACGATCAATATACGCAAGTAAATTTGACTTACCAGAAGCAGCTCTTCCTCCAATCACAAGCATAATGGGTATGTCCGATTTACTGCCAGTATTTTCCTGACGCAGTTTAAATATATATACAGAAGCAAATGCATACATAATCACCTCTAATATTCGTGAAAGGTTTTCATCCCCATCTTCTGTATCTGATACAAATTTCTTATATGCCATCAAAAATTGCATAAGATTCTCCATTGACGACCTGATTTCTCCCTGTGTAGCTTTTCTATCAAATACTTCTGGTGCCCTCGCCTCAGAGCAATCGTCCTTCTTGGGAAAAATTATATACTGTTTCTTATCTGTATCATTGAATGTAAGTGAAAAACGCTGCATGTTCCTCTCTGTTTTTGTATGGCGGAACAGTACATCTATAATCTTCCCTTTATCCGATTCAAGTTCGTGTGCGCTTTTAATTGTATAATTTCCGTTTTTATCACCTCGTTTTTTCTTACCCGCTACAACAATTACCTCAAATGTTGCTTTCGTCTCTGTAATCTCTTTTTCATTTTCAGCCTGCGCCTCCTGAACATACTTCAAAATGGTTTCATTACATACGGGAACAATATTTTCCTTCTTTAATACCTCTATCAGTTCTTCCATTCGCTCCTCTGGTGTAAAATCGGCCATGGAAATCAGTTTTCCCTCTTTATATTTGTTTACGACCTCTTCCGGTACATAATCTTCAGTGATACTGTATATATGCTGAAATCTTTTTTTATATATCTCAAACATCAAATTATTATCAAATACCATTATATCTTCGTATTGATGCACCGCGTTGTTGAAGGCTGTATTTGTCAGATTCGCAGAACCGAATATCAAACGGTTCTCTCCACTTTCTGAATTTGATAATAAATATAATTTTGAATGTATGATATACTCTGTTTTAGAATATCGGATTTCCAAACTTCTTTCAAGCAGCTTCTCTTTCCCTGTATCTGGTAACTCTTCAAAAAATTTTGTCCCCTCCTGCATAACCCGTGCATTTATGCTTTCCGCAATCGCCTTTCTTACATCCGCCTTTTCTATGCCAATAATAACCTTCACATTTTTGAACTTATCGATTGCTCTGCTTAGAAAACTGGCAGATGATACATAAGTCACACACATTAACTGGTCATATTTTTCAGCGTCAAACAATTCGTTCCATGCAACATCTTTACACTCTCCATCCATTACAACACAGGTTGTATTTGTAATTGGATCTTTATTCAGATTATCAACAAAACTAAACATATCCATCTGTTCCATACCCATTTGCTCCTCCTTATTTTTATATTTCTTACATACCTTTTTAGCTCTATTTAAACATACTACATGGACATAAAACAGGACTCGCGATTAAAATCTATATTTTTGTTTAAAATTAAAAAGAGCCGATTTCTCGACTCTCTAACCATCCATACAAAATAATCTCTTCCTCTCCCCTCAAGATACCCCATCTTCCCCAAATCTCATCCTCACTTTCTTTCCTTCTCCCTTCTCCTCCGCGGTTGCCATCCGGAACACGATCATTCCAAGGACAAAGAACACGGATATCGCACCAACACCGATATTCACCTTGCCGGTCACCTGCGAGATCAGGCTGATTACGGTTGTTCCAAGGAAGGATGCACCTTTTCCGCATATGTCCATCAGTCCGAAGTATTCGCCGGATTTTTCCGGTGGGATGATCTTGGCGAAATACGATCTGGACAATGCCTGAATTCCGCCCTGGAACATGCCAACCAGAATCGCCAGAATCCAAAACTGCCACTGCTCCCTCAGGAAGATTGCGAATATGGCAATGCCAAGATATGCGCCAATGCAGATCGTGATGAGTCGTTCTGTTTTATAACAATTGGCTAACCTGCCGAATATGATTGCGAACGGGAATGCTACGATCTGTGTGACAAGCAATGCCAGAAGCAGTTTCGTACTGTCAAATCCGAGCGCGGTTCCATAGGCGGTTGCCATATCAATGATCGTATAGACGCCATCAATGTAGAAGAAAAATGCCAGCAGGAACAGGAAGATTTTCTTCTCGTTTCTCACATTTTTCAAAGTGACACCCAGTCGTTTGAAGCTGTTCCGAATCGCCCGTGGCTTCCGTTCCACGTAATGTTTCTGCTTGTAGATCTTAAGAAGCGGAATGGTTGCACCGATCCACCAGACCGCAACAATCGCAAATGAAATCATCATCGCAAGCTCCATACTGATTCCAATCTTCCCTGCGCCGAGCACAATTCCCAAGCATAATACAAATGGCGCACAGCTTCCGATATAGCCCCAGGCATATCCCTGTGAAGATACGTTATCCATCCGTTCTTCGGTTGTGACATCGCCAAGCATCGAATCATAGAAGATCAGGCTACCGGAGAATCCAGTCTTCGCAATAATATAGATGAGCAGAAAAACCATCCATTGTCTGGCGAATCCAAGTGCCAGACAGCCGATTCCTCCAATCAGCATCGTGACAGTGAAGATTGGTTTCTTCAGTCCTTTCGTATCTGCCAACGTTCCGAATACCGGTCCGAGCAATGCTACAATGATTGTTGCTGCAGAAGTCGCATACCCCCAATACGCAAGATAATCGACGGAAGAGAGTCCTGCATTTCCTGCCAGATAGTTAAAATAGATCGGCATGATTGTTGAGACAAGCAACACAAACGCAGAATTCCCCACATCGTATAATACCCAGTTTCTTTCAGCCTTTGTCATTTTCGTCTTCACGTTGCTACGCCTCCTTCTCTTTGCCGCTAAATGTATAATTATAGAGCGCATTTAACGCCTCTTCTTTTGCCATATACTTTCCATATGCATCAATCAGCATAACCGCCCGGCTCTTAGCCACAGCGTACAACTGATGCAGCTTCGCTGTACTGTCCTCACATGCCGGATTTGCTTCAAAATTTACCAGCAATCCATGCATTTCTTTGTAATTTCCAGACAGACGGAGTATGGCATAGATCAACGCTCTTTTTAATCTGGAAGGTGCGAGCAGTAAATGATTATTCTGAATCATTCCCTTCAACGCTTTTTTAACCCGCTTCGGTTCTGCCCCTTGGAAGAATGGTGCAATCACGCTGGCATTTTCCATAGATGGGACAATGTGCTTCGTTAAATCTTGTCGAACCGGGTCTTTCCCATCTTCGATCATTAAGCTCCGGTCAAACTCCACTTCAATCTCTGTGTGAGACACGCCACTTTGCGCAATCTTCTCATCGATGTAACCGTGACAGGTCGAATCCAGGGCAAAATGGCAGATGAATCCATAGATATAGGCAAGTGCCGCTTCCTTATCAGATGCCGTCTCTATGATTTCAGTCGCCTTCCCGAAGAAATATTTTCCGGAACGTTCGTGCAGTCCATACCCGATTGCATTGACCGGGTTCGTCACCAACGGATAATAGTAAAACAAAATATCCGGTCCATGCAGACCTATATCATAGAGCTGTTTATGTTTCATAATGATATCGCGGGCAGGGGAAGAAACCTGTTTGATTACTTCCTGACCCATCCGATAATGTGCATATGTAGATGGCATATTCTTTTCCTCACTTTGAATATATTGCTTTCTCTATTTTCTGCTCTATTATAAAATTGAAATTTGCCACTCTACTATCATATTTCTGTGGAAACCATGTAAAATCTAAGTCAAATTTCTGCATGACGGCTTATTACGAAAAAACGTTGGTTCATATAATGATGAACCAACGTTTCTACATTCTTTTTCTATTTATATTCTTATTTCTTACATACGGAAATGTGACACCACGCCTGCCATATCATTGGCGGATGAGCTGACTTCCGTTGACATCTCGGTCACACTGTTTACTGTGCCAAGCACCTCATCGCTAAAGGAAATCGTTCCCTTAACCGTATCCTCGTTTCTCTGTGCGATGTCACTTAAGTTCTTGATATCTTTTCCGATTTCATCGGTTTCTTTGCCTAACTGTACGGTTGCATCACGAATGACATCCACGCCATCTGCAACATGAGATACATGCTCCTGTAACTGCTTGAATATATTGGCAGTTTCAACCAGCTTCTTCGTCTGATCATTCATAGCATCCTGTACGCTGTCCATAATATCCATTGTCTGGCTGGAATTATAGCTTAACAGATTCACCAGCTCGGATATTTCTGTCGATGCTTCATTACTCTGGTTTGCCAGCTTGCCAATCTCTTCTGCGACTACAGCAAAGCCTTTACCGGTTTCACCTGCCCTGGCTGCTTCAATCGATGCATTCAGAGATAAAAGGTTTGTCTGATCTGCAATATCGGAGATGTAACCAACTGCGGCAATGATTTTTTCCACAGATTCATTATTCTGCTGCGTCTGCTTCTGGATGTTCTCAACCTCGGTCATAACATCCTGGTTCGAAGCATCGAGCTGGTTCAACGATTTATCCACGTCATTTCTGGCGTCAAGCATCGCTTTTGTCTCATCGGAAAGGTGATCCACTTCCCCGAGCGTCTTTTCCAGATGAATATTCATATTGTGAATGCTGTTCTTGATATTCTGTGCGTTGCCGGTCTGCTCGACAGCTCCGGTCAGCATATTGTGCAGATCATCGTTGATATTTCCAACCGCATTGCCTGCCTGTCCGGCAGCCGCATTCATCTCCTCAGAGGATGCATTCAGGGTCATGGTATTGTTGCTGATTTTGCCAATCATCGCAGATAAGTTGTCGATAAGTGTCTGCGTATTACATGACAAAGCTCCCGCCTCATCTTTTCTATCCAACATACTCTGCTCGATCTCAACATTGAGATTGCCTTCCGAAATCTGTTTTACCACATCCATACTGTTCCGGATACTCTTTGCAATTCCTCTGGAAACAAGCAGACATCCGATGACCGCGATTACCAGTATAACAAGGATTGCTACTGTAAAAATCATGGTAATCAGATTCAGGCTCGCATATATCTCCTTGACCGGCATTCCGGCGAAAACCATACCGATGATCTCATCACTGTTATTCTGGTGCACCGGCACATAATATCCAAAATAGAAAGTACCATCTACCAGCACACGATTGGTAAACACCTCATTGCCATCCTGCAGGACATTTTCCACAAGGAAATCGCCTGCCGTAGAACCAAGGATCCGCTTCCCGTCCGCATCCTTTAATGATGTCACAAGTCGCGTGTCGTTGTAAAAGAATGTAACCTCAATCCCGGTTTTTGCAGCAATATCATCAATAAAAGGTGTAGACAGCGATACGTTGTAAGCACCCTTCCACACATCCCCGGTCGCATTTACAAAATAATCTCCGGCATTCTGATCATACGCCGCAAGCACGGCATTCGATGTCGCTTTCAGTTTCTGCTTCGCATCGTCCAGCAGTTTATTTTTCACGACTGTATTACTAATGAGAATCGCTACAATACCCATGACGAGTACCGGAATGATAGCCAGTATAAGCATCTTGTACTGCAGCTTCAAATTGCGAAATATTTTCACGGCTATCCCCCCTATTTCCAATCTACGACTTCCACATTGTGATAATACCAGTTGATCTTACCGGTAATCGTCGCATCATCCAGCGTCTTTCCCTCTTCTCCGATCACAGTTCCATCGTTGGTAAGGATTTCTCCGTCAAACACGCCGAATTCGCCGGACAAAATCTTCTGCTGCATCTCATTTACTTTCTCCTGTGTTCCATCCTCACACAGAAAAGATAATCCTGTCAGTCCGACCAGACTTTCGTCCATACCGCCATAATAATTCGAACCATCATATGTCGCATTGACGATACTGTTTACATAGGAGGTGTAATACGCACTCCAGTTCCAGATAACCGATGTCAGCGTCGCATCCGGCGTCTCTTTACTCATATCGGAATTATATCCGATCGCCCATGTTCCGTTTTCCTCGGATGCAGTCTGGGGAGCTGTCGTATCTACATGCTGTGCCAGCACATCGCAGCCCTTGTCAATCAATGCATCGGAAGCCGCCTGCTCGTCATCCGGAGAAAACCAGGAGTTCGTCACTGCCACCAGCACCTTCGCATCCGGATTGACTTCCTCGACACCCATCGCAAATGCATCAATACCACCGGTACACTCACTGTTGTCGCTGCCCATCGCAGATACATACCCGATCAAATTACTTTTTGTCTTCATACCCGCTACCAGACCGGACAGATATCTCGCCTGATAGATTCTTCCGAAATAGTTTGTAAAATTGCTTCCATTGCTCTTGTATCCGGTCCCGTGTGCAAAATAAACATCCGGATATTTCTCCGCATAGGCCGCGGTCTCTTCCATGTAACCCCAGCTCGTTGTAAATACAATGTTGCAGCCTTCATCCATACATTCATCCAACGCTTTTTTGATTGCTACATCATCACCATCATCTATCGATTCCTTGCGTACAACCTGATCTTCCTTAAGTCCGAGATTTGAAATCATACCCTGAATTCCAAGCTCGTGTGCATACGTATATCCCGATGTATCTGATGCACTGCCGATATACAACACACCGATCTTGACATCCTCTAACGGGATCGTCTTAAGTCCTGCCGGATTGGTCTCTGCCACTTCTGCCGATGCTGTCTGCTCTCCCTGCGACGTTCCTGAGTTAGAAACATCTGTCTGATTGCTTCCACTTTCTACATCGTTCGTCACGACATCCACGATGACGTCATTGCCACAGCCGGATAATGAAAACGCCATCATCACAGCCATCATTACAGTCAGTAATTTCTTCTTCATCTGTAAATCCCTCCCTAATTCTTCATTCGCTTCTCTGATATCGGATGCATGGAAATCTGCCTTTTACCCCGTATCATGTTCATACATATTCCTGCATTTTATGTATCTTTAAATTATACACCGGATTGTATCGTAATTCTATCTTTTTCAGACGAAATGCAAAGAAGAGCCGATCACTCGGCTCTTCACAAATACATTTTTTAGAAAAATATTATCAACTCATAAGCGTGTGATTGACAAAATATCATAGTCCCACTTTGGTTTCTTATTCTTACCTTTATTTCGATTTACAAGTTTCGGGCATATCTTAAATCTTGTACCTTTGTATCCTTCTGCTCTTTGTTCTGATATGTCAATATGAGCAGTTTGCCATGTTATATATTTTTTACCTTCATCGTCCATCCCTGCTGGATATTTGGGAGACCTTTTCCTTGGAAATAACTCAATTATAAAATAATCAAAGTCCCATCTTCCCTCATATTTTCTGCGTTCCTTAAGATCTACAATATCAATCCACTTCCCAGTCGTATTAATTGACCTAACGATATCTCTTGCCACAAATACAGCCGCTGACTCCCCCGACTCAATATAACTAATATATTCTGCATCATATTTTTCTTTTTTTCCCATAAAATTCCCCTTTTCTCATAATCACAGATTGTAACGAATTTCGTTACTCCCTAAACCATTTTAATAATTTTCTTCCTTTCTCATTGATACTCCACATCCACTTTTCTTCCTCACCCCCAGATGCCACATTTTTATAATCTGTCACTGCTTCAAGTCCTGTTATCATGCGCATAGCGTTATACTCCTTCTTATAGTATCCTTCTTTGAACAACTCAGGATTATATTTACAATACTTCAGATATTCACTCAATAATTTTTCCGGAATATCATCCCTTATAGGTCGTGACCACCAACCTTCTGTTAAATGAACAGGACCTTGTTCTTCCAACACAGGTAACAATTTTTCCGCCTTACACATGCAAATATGAAAATATAACTGCTCCTCTCCTTCATATCCTTCTTCAAATTCTGATGACATATCTGCACGCTTATATCCGCAATCAATGAATTCACATATAAGATTTTTGGAAAGTTTCCTTATATTGAACTCCGCCTCCGGATTCTGTCTGAGCACTTTCATCAAAAAATCGGTTCTCACATATTTAATAACCTTATGTAATCCCTCAGCTTGATTCATAAACTGGATACTTCCAACCTTATCTATAAATCCATATGGTATACGCTTTAAATCCTCTTTAAAGTCATCCACATCAATTCGTGTTTTCTCCAAATATTCTGCTCCATAGATATAAAGAAGACCAAATAAATTTTGTTGTGCAAGATTTAGATGCAAAGTATTTACGATATCATTTGTTTCTTTGTCAAACAAAAAATCCGGCCATCTATCCTTACAAGCTTTGTCTTGTTCTATAAGCACCTCCTTTATCAACCGATCTACCGGAACATTAAAAACTGCTGCCAGATCCATATATCTGTCAAGATTAACCTTTGTTTTCCCCCTTTCCCAGTTTTGTACTGCCACAACAGATACATCCATCTTTTCCGCCAGTTGAGCCTGTGTAAGCCCCGCTTCTTCTCTACACTTTTTTATAAATGTACTCATCTTCATCACTCCTAGAATATAATATTTTAAGTCTTATTAAAACTAATCATTACTTTATTTTAAATAAAGTTTTAGTTTGTGTAAAGATGGTGTAGACATAGTTTGATTCAAAAAAAATATACAGCATATAAAAAAGAGCCGATCACTCGGCTCCTCACTAACGCTTCTATTCATCATTACCGTTTCTTATATACGACCAGCTCCGGATTCTCGCCACTCGCATCATAGGTACTCACCAAAATAAAATCCATACCTGCAAGCACACCGAAATACCGGTCTCCGCCAAACTCACATTCCAACTGATTGCCAAGATACGTTTTTTTGTCATCTAAGAATTTTACTGTCTCCCCACTTGGAAGCGGATAAGCCAGATTCACATACTGACCGACGAGTGCATTCAACTTCTCTACCTTCGGTAATCCTTCGATGTGAAGATCGTTAATCTCTTTTATCAACTGATGTTTGAATTCATCGAACTGTCCGCCATCGCTCAGTTCATCGTACCGCTTCCAATAATCTAACTTCGGGAGCAGATCCTTCATATATTCCCGCGCCTGTTCCTCCGAGAATTCATCCGTCACCATATGCTTGACTGCAACATCGATCAGATCATCCATATTGCTGTATGTATACATGCCATCTGCATAGCACCATTTGCAATATGATTCATTCATTGCCCCATCCCGGTCATGTCCGATGATCTCATCTTCGAGTGGCATGCCACAGCACTGACAGATCAATCTTCTCGGTTGTCCAAGCAGTGTATTGATTGAGACATCAAATACTTTCGACAACAGCTTTAACGTATCCGTATTCGGCACGGTTTCACCATTCTCCCAGCGCGATACTGCCTGTCTTGTCACCATGATTTTCTCGGCTAATTCATCCTGCGATAATCCCCGCTTCGTGCGAAGTTCCAAAATCACATTTTTTGTTTCCATCCCATTCACCTCCATGATGCTATTTTAACAGACAATCTCCTATGATAAAAGCAACTTGCTGTTTCCCCTTATCCGCACCTTAGATATTCTCCGTATACCGGCAATCCGGAAATCCCTTACAGCCCCAGAACTCACCGAATTTTCCTTTTCGTTTTACCATCGTCATTCCACATTTCGGACAGATCTTGACATTCTGCCGTACATCCATCGTTCCTTCCCCAGACAATTCTTTTCCAAGTAATTCAAATACCTTCTGGTTCATCTTACAGTCTGTCAGTGCACGGTGCGCACCCACCGTAGAGATGCCATAATAGTTCGCAAGATCACCCAGTCTCCGATGCTTCCAATCCGGGAATACGATTTTTGCAAGGCGCAATGTATCCACGAAATCATTTGGAAGTACCACCCCCATATATTTCTCGAAGTCCCGATACAGAAATTTCATATCAAACGAGGCAATATTATGTCCAACCAGAATATCGTTTCCGATAAATGCAAGGAACAATGGTAACACTTCTTCAAACTCCGGTGCATCTGCCACCATCTCATCATAGATGTGATTAACCGCACTCGCACCATACGGAATTGTTCGTCCCGGATTTACAAGTGTGCTGAATTCATCGATGATTTTACCGCCGCGCACCTTCACGGCTGAGATTTCAATTACCTCATCGTAGTTTGCAGAGATTCCGGTTGTCTCCAGATCATATAACACATAGTCCGGTACATATTTATTTAATTGTTTTCCTCTTTGGTTGCTCATTTGTAAGTCCACTTGTTCTCATTTACAACACTTTATGTATCTCATCCCCATTTACCGGAGACAGACATCGGTGTTCCAGTTCATTTACCACGATCAGCTTCTCTTTTTTCTCTGTCACAACACCGATCACGGCGGCTTCCATTTCCTGCTCTGTCAGATATTCCACCAGCTTCTCTCCATCTTCCACGACTACAAACAGGCAACCGGTTGCATCAAGCAGATACGGATTGATATTGAAGAACTCGCAGATTTCGATTGTCTCCTGCCGGATTGGTATATCCACATGCTGTACCTCAAAGCCCTTATCCATCCAGACGCCCATCTGCCACAAGGCACCATAGACACCGCCGGACGAGCCATCGTGCATATAGCAGATATCCATGCCGGAATCCGCAATCTTCCGTGCCACGTCCGCAATGCTATACGCATCTTCCTTGACGCTTGCCATATCCAGATAGAAATCCGGGAACCGCGTATGCAGTTCTTCCCGCTTTTCCTTCAGTATTATATCCGCGCCCATCAAGCCTGCCTGTCCGACCATTACGATATCATAGCCCGGCTTGATCTTCTTTTTATTTGCACAGTAATCGCCTGCTGTTCCTAGCATTGTCACAACAAACTGCGCCCGCGCAAACACTTCAGACACCTGGGTGTGACCACCTAAGATCTGTATGCCCTTTGCTTCTGCATAGGAATTGAAATCTGCCATATAGTCTTTGATCCACGATTCCTTTACATTTCCCGGCAGGAGCATCGTAAGACGTGCACCCTCGACCTGTCCGCCGGAGCACGCAAAATTATTCATCGCTTTCACCCACGCGATCCACGGCGTATCACCGATGCCATCTGCACTTACGCTTCCATGCAGGTTCGCATAATCGTTTCCAACTGCTGCCGATACCGAAAGCTTCGAATTCCATCTTCGTATATGTTTAATCACCGAACGCGACAGATAGCGCTCCGGCAAGCTTCCTTGTTCCATGTTTTATCTTCTCCTTATATCTTACATCATTATGTAATCGCCTGATAATCTACACACATCACTGTACTTCATTATACCAGGCATATATTTGTTTCGATTCATCCTATCCAATGCACACACGCATCCTGTTCATCACAATTCCTTACGAAGTATATCCACCGTATGTGCCCCTGCGCCAATCAGATCCGGTCGCTCACACACCTTCAACTGATACGCCACGAAAAGCTCGTAGCTCTCTTCACTTAACTGATTCACAAATGGGCGGATATAATTGGCTGGTCCATCCGGTGACAGTATCTTCTCCCTCTTTAATCCAACCGCTTGATTGTAGCCGTCGATATCCTCAATCCGTTCAAATGCATACAGACTATCCGCCTCAGGTACCGTATGATATGACGCATCCAGTGTTCCATTCTTCACACTTTCCTCCAGATGATTCTCCTGAATCCCATATACGACCACGGCATACTCATTCATTACATAGGCGACCAATATAATTCCGCCTGGTTTCGTCACACGCTTCGCTTCAGAGAGTGCCTGAATCTTCTCCTCCTTCGTCATCAGATGATACATCGGTCCGAAGAGAAGTGTCAGATCAAAGGTATTATCTTCCAGTTTCTTCAGATGCAGCGCATTTCCCTGCATCGCATGCACGTTGCTGTTTTTCTGCTTCAATATTCCCAAATTATGCTTTACCAGCTCCACAGCTGTCACATCATAGCCTTCCTCACAGAGTGCCACGCTGTAACGCCCGGTTCCGGCACCGATATCAAGAATCCTGATATCTTCCCGGTTCGTAACCTGTAATTCCTGCATCCGCACATCCAGATAATCATGAATATATTTCATCGTGATGCGGTACTCGATCTGCCCATGTCTGGAATTTAATCGTTTTTCCTCATTGAATTTATTGTAATATTCTTCGATCTTGTTCATTTCTTTTTCAACTTTCTTATCGTCTGGCTCCATCCAGTTACTCTGCACATTTCACATATGCACCATCTGCAAGCTCTGCGATTCTCGCTCCGATTCCCATTCCGAATATACTGTTTTCGGTATCAATCACCAGAAGCGGCAACTCATTTTTCCTCAAATCCTCCGCTGCCTGATACACCAGCTTTACCGGATTCCCATGTTCTGTATCATAATTGGACTTTCCATCTGTGATCAGCACGGTGAGATGGATATCCTCCGGATATTTGCGACGGTCTGCCATCTGTACCTGTATTGCCAAACGCAGCCCCATCGCAAGTGGTGTATTGCCCTTTGCTTTCAGCTCCCGCATGTTCTCAGCCGCGACATCCACGCTCTTTGTAAATGGCAGCTTCACCGTGGCATGCTTATCTCCAAATAAGATTAGTCCCACCCGGTCGCGGTCACAATAGGCTTTTTCAAGCATTGCCATCACTGCGCTTTTTGCAAATGCAAGGCGTTTGTTCGCACCCTGCGACCGGCTGGCATCCACAACAAAAAGTACGGTACTGTGCTTCTTGTTGCGATATCGTTTCATACGCAGATCTTCTGGCATGATCTGTCCCTGAAGTCCGTCTTTCTCCATGTGGCTTCCACGTTCCACACATGTCCGGATCGTCGCCGGGATATCAACATCCGAAAGGCCGCACATTTTCCTTTCTGCTTCGGATGGCACCACAGATCCACTGTGCTTTCCTTTTTTTATCTTTAATTGTGCCGCACGTTTCTGTGAAAACGGAAGCTCCAGAGATGCCATCATCTCATCTAGTACTTCTATAATCGAGCGTTCCCTTCCACTTTGCTCAACCGGGAGAAATATTTCCTCCTGCATATCCACATTTTTCTGCTTCACAGAGTCTAGTCTCCCTCCCCGGATGTCTCCGGTTCACGTTTTTCTCCTTTTCGGGACAATATCTGTTCCATCATCTCCGGATTCATCTGCCCGTTATCCAACGGATTTTTATGCATACGGTGCGGCAGTACATACTGTGCCGCACTGGAGATATCTTCCTTTTTGACCCGTTTTCTTCCTTCATACGCTGCGATTGTCTTTGCTGTTTTCACGATTCCGATATCTGCGCGGTGTCCGTCTGTACCATAGGCAATACAGATTTCCGCGGACAGGCGCAGAAGTTCCCGGCTCATTGTCACCTCCGGCAAAAGTGCTCTGGCTTTGTCGATCTTCGTGCGCAGATACGCCTGACGTTCCTCGAATCTCTTACAAAATACCGATGCATCCTGTTCGTAGGCAAGCCGGTTCTCGACAATCTGGATTCGCTTGTCTACATCCTCCTCTGCTGTCACATCCACAACCATTCCAAACCGGTCAAGCAGCTGTGGTCGAAGATTTCCCTCCTCTGGGTTCATCGAACCGATCAATATGAACTTTGACGCATGCGTACAGGAGATCCCTTCACGCTCCACTGTATTTCTGCCCGTTGCCGCTGCATCTAAGAGCAGATCCACGATATGATCATCAAGCAGATTTACCTCATCAACATACAGGATATTTCCGTCTGCTTCTTTCAAAAGTCCCGGTTCAAATTTCTTTTCTCCATCCTTCAATGCCGCCTCAATATTGATTGTTCCTGCAACACGATCCTCGGTTGCATTTGCCGGAATCTCTACAATTTTCAGTTTATGCATGAGGTTCGGGATTGCACGGACGACAGTCGTCTTGGCAGTTCCCTTCTGTCCCCGGATTAGTACACCGCCGAGTGCCGGATTGATGAGATTCAACACGATTGCTTCCTTCATCTTCTCCTGACCGACAATCGCCGTGAACGGATATACATTGTCTATCTTTTTCCTTTGCATCTTACTCCTCTGCCTCTCCTTCTGCCTCGATATACGCCTCCCGGATCGATTCTAACTCTTCCTCGGTTGCCTGATAATACCCTCGATGATTTGCTTCCATAAGGCGTTCCATCATCTTCATATACGCCCATTTGTTACTCTTTGTCATCTGCCTGCGCAGTTCTTCATCCGCCACATAACAACGCGTCATCTCCGAAAATGTCTGGCTGTCCACTGCATCCGTCGATGCCGCAAATCCCATCACATTTTCAAACCGCTTTTCAATCTGCTGCACGCCATGATAGGTATGCCGCATCATGCCCTCGATCCATGCAGGATTCAATAGGCGCGTTCTTATTCCCCGGTTCAGTGCTTCCCGGATATCCTGTACCTTGACGTCTTCCCCGACGGTATCTGCGACAAGCATCACCGGCTTTTCGCCCTTCTGGTTTTCCACCGCCTTGGAAAGTCCACCATAAAACTCATAATAATGATCGAGATCGGTGAGTTCATATTCCACGTTGTTCCGTATCTGCGAGATGTAGTCTACATTTTCATATTGATGTTTCAGTACGCTGGCTGCTGCCTCGCCTCTGTGCCGGTACGAATACGCATACGAAAGATCCGCTGTAAAGCCTGTTCCAAGCTCCTCCGCTGCTTTCCAGCTTCCTTTTTTCACAACATCCGTAAGACGCGTCGCATATTCTCCCTCCTTCGGGCCAAAGATCCGGCAGGACGCCATCTCCCATGCCCGTGTCTCGTCCATTCCCTGCTCTTTCATCAGTGTATACGCCAGTTTTCTCGTATTTGCCGCAAAATAATTTTCCTCGTCCGTCTCATCCAACGCAAGAATCTGTTGTAGCATTTCATTCAGGTTATCTACCAGATTCGGATACATATCCCGGAAGAATCCACACATATGGATCACCACATCCATACGCGGTCTTCCAAGTTCCTCCCGCGGGATAATCTCCAGACGGTCATCAAAGCTCGCACGATCCGTCCTTAGACGGAGTCCCAGATAATATAAGATCTGCCCGACTGTCTCGCCCTGGCTTCTGGATGTCTCTAATCCCCAGAGAATCACGGCTGTCGTATCTGGATAACTGCCTGTCTGCTTTTTATATTGTTCCACGGCAAGCTGTGCGGCTCTTGCGCCCCGCTCATATGCCGTTTTAGTCGGAACCAACCGCGGATCAAACTGCACAAGATTCCGCCCGGATGGAAGGATATCCGGATTTTTCACCACATCTCCCGCAGTTCCAACAGGGACATATTCCCCATCTAAGGCATGTAAAAGTCCCTGTGCCTCCTCCGCATTCATCACATGCAAGCCATCCGTGATCAGACTATTTTCATATTCATACAAATATTCCTCAATCTGCTCAAGATCCCCTGTACATCCACATGTCTCTGCCAGATGGTCAATCTGGTTCATCAGATCATCGCAGCGTTCCGGTGCACTCTGCATACTCTCCCTATACTCAGCGATCGTCTCTTTTAATTCCTGCAATTCACCATATATTCCGCTTTTTTTCAAAGCAGGTGCCTGATAACTGATAATCGTAGCATGCGTTCTCCGCTTGGCTATCATCGCTTCCGAAGGATTCCCGATATAGTAATAATAAAAATGAGGAGCTGTCCCGATCAAACGGTCCGGCCAGCATTGTCCCATCATGCCATTGTCCTTACCAGGCAGGAATTCCAAAGTCCCGTGTGTACCAAAATGAATCACTGCATCCGCGCCAAATTCCTCATCTATGTAGCGATAAAATGCCTGATATGCCTTCGGTGGTTCCTGATTCCGGTCATGGTAGTTCTCGATGATATCCGCTTTACTGTCTCCGTCCTGCCGCAACGGCTGTAACCCAAGAAAAACATTTCCACATCGAATCCCCTTCACTGGATAGTCCTCTCCATCCAGCCTGTATGTAATCGCAGCCTCGGCCTCGTCGCTCCACTGTGGCGCATTGCAGTTCCCATCCAGCACGAACGCCTCCCGAAGCTGTTCCGCAGTCAGGGCTTCCACCTGATATCCCGCCTGTTTTAACTGCTTCAAAGCTTCTGCCGCCGATGCAAAGGTATCAAGAAATGCCGCGGATGCAACATTGCTTTCGCCCGGCGGGTAATTGTAGAACACGAACGCCAGCTTCTTATCCTGATTTGCCAGCTTCTGTAACCTCAGATATCCTTCCAGCCGTGCCACAAGTGTATCAATCCGTTCTGTAATCGGCTGCAATTCGGATACCGTCGCTTCCCCCATCACACCAACCGGAAACGTGAGGATTCCCCCATCTAATTCCGGCAGCAACATACTGATCAGGAACTCGCCCGGATTGACCGCGGATGCTTCCTGCCATCTTTGCTCTGTGATTTTCGTCAGGCAGAATGGCTTGATATACGGCACCTGCAGTTCCTTCAGAATCTGCACTGCACCGTCTGCATTTCCGCCCATCGGACCTGCCCCCAGACGAAATGGCATCGTATTGATCACTGCAGATACCGGATATTTCTTCTGGCAGAGATAACTCTTTAATTTCTCCTGATCACGATCCTCATTTTGTGAGAATGCAATCGGAAGTATGTTATATTTTTCTCTTAATTTTTCACAAATGATACGCACGATTGGCAGATAATCGTTCGGATATGCATGTCCGTAAAACAAAAATGCTATCGTATCCCTGCCTTTGTCATACGGATTTTTCTTCCAATATTTCTCGAGCGTATCTTCGCATGCAAGTGAAAACGGATCTTTCAGATAGATTCCGTACCGCATCGTACAAGGCTTTTCCTTCGGCAGAAAGCTCCTGCCGCAATATCTTCGTAAAATCAGATAGAAGAATGATTCTATATCCGTGTAGGTTGCCTGCTGCCAATAGTCCATCAGCAAAAACACCTGCTTCATATCCTTTGTCATGCCAAATGGAAGGACATTGCCAAGGATCATCGCCATTCTTCGTATCCGGCGCATCTTCTCTAACGCACTGGCTGTCGGTTTTTTGTTTTCCTTCGTATCCGCTTGCTTAGCTTCCTCCTCTGACACATCTCCTGTCTGCGGTTTCTTCTGGGAGGACTTCATCATTTTACCCATTGCTTCCATGGAAAATGTTCCGAGGCGCAGATATTCACGCAATTCGTTACCAATCACAATCCGTTGTCCCCGGCACTCCTCTAAACCGCGTCTGACAATCTCCCGCAACGCCTCTGAAACGCCCATCAGGTCAATGATTGCAACATCCGCCTCACGGACTGCATTCTCCAGAATCTCCGGATGCATCAGATATTTGTTTTCCATTCCTGCCACATAAAAGACTGCAAAATCAATTGCATCCTCCGGGTATTTTTTTGCATATTCTTTTTGAAATATCTGGATCTGTGAAAGTGCAGATACGGACACTGCAATGATTGTAATTTTCATCTGATTTCTCCTATTTTAAGTCGTACATTTATTTCTGGCATATACATCAGATTTTATCATTTACGTGCCGCATATACAAGCCATTTCTCCGCTTACCATATCTCCTCCTGGCGCTTTTCCGGCTGAAAATGTTCCTTTGCAAATCCCATATCCTGCACTAGCTCCAGCGTACCGAGATACTTCCCCTCTTTATCCCGTACCGCCATGTATCTGACAAGCATGCATTTTCCATTTTTGTCCATCCAGATTGGAACCTCGTCCAATGCCCCTGCACGGAACTCTCCAATAATTCTTCGCACGGTCGCTTCAATCTTCGGTGGGTGACAGGAAAATACTTCCCGGTCGATTGCCATCCCCGGACGTTTAAAATCCTTCGGCCCTTCATTGAAGAATCGATTGATATTGTCCACATCCACAAATGTGATTTCCATCGGAATCGTATTCAGAAGTGCGATCAACTGCGCAATCGTCAGATGCCCGCCCGGCATACGGATTTCCGTCTCTGTGAGCGACGTCTCCGGCACATATTGGTTATCCTCTGCCTTCTGCCAGATCTCCGGCTCCACGCCGAAACAAACCGCATAATCCTTCTGGTCATGGTAGATGCCGATCCACTCTTTCTCCGTGAAATTCGCCGCACAGTTCGGAAACAAAATATTTGCCTCTTTGTAGACCATCTCCTGTGCCCGTGCTACCACCGTTGCGAACCGCTCCTGCCATTCAGGTTCCTTATCATTCATCTTCGCAAGAAATGAGATTTCATCCCGGATCTCATCATCAACCGTCCACATCACACTTGCCGGTCCGGATATCCCATACCGTACATTCAAAACCGGATACAGAAGATCTCCCTTCTTCGCATAGTGAATGGAGATGCCACGCAACGATTCCAACGTCTTCTTATTTGCACTGCCATCTTTGATTTTCTCCTCTGCCTGCTCTAATAGCATAGCAAGAGCACCATTCTCATTTGCAAACAGCCACAGCGGATGTCCTTTGATCTGTGCCAGCTCCCGCGTCTTTGTCTCCCGCTCTTCCCGCAGTGTTGACGCATGCACTGCCTTTTCCGCATTCGCAATCTGTTCCTCCCGTGTCTTTCCATGAAAGAGTGCGGCATGTACATCACACAGCTTCTGCACATCAGAAAGTGGTGTTCCCTCCGCAAGCATCTCCTGTTCTGCCTTCATGATCTCCGCAGGATCAACATCCTTAAATACTTCCACGAAATCTTTTCTTACTGCTTCCAGCGGCTCTCCATCTCCAAGCCGCTTCAGATATTCCTTCAATGTCTCGATTCGATCCTTCATACGAATTCCTCCATTTATTCACGAATCAAAAATACGAGAATTGCTTCTGGCATTTCTGATATATCAAATGTCTGATTATTCTCGTATTTCGGATTCCGCATTCTGAAATTAGTATGTCAGTTATTAAATTATTTCATTCCAGCATTTTGCAAAAAATCCCGGTGCTTTCACACCGGGATTCGAACACTCTCTATTTAATTGTCCGAACAAGCTTATGCTTCCAGATACTTATCGATACTTGCAAGCTTCACGCAAAGCACGAAAATCTTCGATGCTGCTTCCATCTCTTCCACAGATGGGAACGATGGAGCAATACGGATATTGCTGTCTTTTGGATCTTTGCCATACGGATAGGTTGCACCGGCGCCTGTCAGTACCACACCTGCATCCTTACACATTGCTACGATCTTCTTCGCACAGCCCTCGAGTGCATCAAAGGAAATGAAATATCCACCGAGCGGCTTTACCCACGAACCGATCTCCAGTCCTGTAAGCTCCTGATCAAATGCATTTAAAACTGCCTCGAACTTCGGACGTAAGATATCCGCATGCTTCTCCATATGTGCCTTCAGTCCATCAATATTCTTGAAGAATCTTGTATGACGGAGCTGATTGATCTTGTCATGACCGATTGTCTGTACTGTCAACTGCTGCTTGATAAACTCTACATTTGTTGTAGAAGTTGCGATTGCAGAAACACCAGAACCAGGGAATGTGATCTTCGATGTCGAAGCAAACATATATGCCATGTCCGGATTCCCAGCCTTCTCACACTCCTCTAAGATATTCGGAATTTCTGCCTGCTGATCCTTATACAGATGATGGATGCAATATGCATTATCCCAGAAGATACGGAAGTCTTCCGCTGCCGGCTTTAATGCTGCAAATCTTCTTACCACCTCATCGGAATATACGATTCCGGTTGGGTTTGAATATTTCGGCACGCACCAGATACCCTTCACTGCGGCATCATTATTTACGTATTTCTCAACCAGATCCATATCCGGTCCATCGGAATTCATTGGGATGTTGATCATCTCAATACCGAAGAACTCTGTGATCTTAAAATGTCTGTCATATCCAGGTACCGGGCAGAGGAACTTGACCTTATCCAGCTTGCACCAAGGAGTCGAACCATTGACACCGTGTGTCATCGAACGGGAAACTGTATCGTACATAACGTTCAGACTGGAGTTACCATATACAATGATATTCTCCTTCTTTACTTCCATCATGTCTGCCATAAGCTGACGACACTCTCCGATACCATCCAGATCTCCATAGTTTCTTGTATCATTTCCAAGCAAGGTACGCATATCAGATTTGCTATTAATCTCATCTAACATCTGCATGGAAAGTGCCAGCTGGGAGAATCCAGGCTTTCCTCTTGCCATATTGAGGCTGAGGCCCTTTGCCTGCTCTTCCTTGTATTCCTCCATAAGAGCGGCTTTTAATGTCAATAACTCGTCTTTACTCATATCCTTGTATTTCTTCATTTCAGCTACCTTATACCTTTCACATTTATTTGCATCGTATAAATTATGCATTTAAACCGTCTGTTTTCTATTTTATAGACATTTCTCTAAAAAAACAAGAGTTAAATAGATAATTCTCTATATTTTTTCTCTATATTCAGGATATTTACTTTGGATTTTTATGTTTTTAGCAATTTTCATGTGTTCATATGCTCTTTTTACGCCCGCCAATGACAAAACGCTCTGCCACAGGAAATATATCCCATCGAAGAGCGTCTGTATGTGGTTTATATGTTGTTTTGATTTGTATTCTATCCGATTACTCTTCGTAAGGAAGAACTGCTCCATCGTATGTATCGTTGATGTACTTCTTCACATCATCAGACTTCAATACATCTACCAATGCTTTGATCTTTGCGCTGTTCTCGTTGCCTTCCTTCACTGCGATTACATTTACATATGTCTTAGCAGCTTCAGAATCGCTCTTCTCGTAAGCAAGTGCATCCTTTCCTACAGAGAAACCAGCAGCAAGTGCATAGTTACCATTCAATACGACAAATGCTGTCTCATCAACGACTCTGGCTACCTGTGCAGCCTCAAGCTCAACGATCTTTACATTGTGAGGATTCTCAGCGATATCATTAACAGTTGCATTAATACCAGCGCCATCCTTCAATTTGATGATGCCATTGTCCTGCAGAAGAAGCAATGCTCTTGCCTCGTTTGTTGTATCGTTTGGTACTGCGATAGAATCGCCATCTGCGATCTCATCCAAACTCTTCTTTGTTCCTGGGTAGATACCGAATGGCTCATAGTGGATCTTACCTGCAACTGCAAGGTGTGTACCCTTCTCCTCATTGAAGCTTTCCAGATATGGTACATGCTGGAAGTAGTTTGCATCGAAGTCGCCACTTTCTACAACCTCGTTTGGCTTTACATAGTCATCAAAGACAGTTACCTGCAGATCATAGCCCTGCTCCTTAAGCTTATCCTTTGCGTACTCCAGAATCTCAGCGTGTGGTGTTGCTGATGCTGCAACTGTGATTGTCTTATCATCCTCGCCGCTCTTTCCGCAACCTGTGAGTGCTCCTACCAAAAATGCACCTGTCAGTGTCAGTGCGAGTAATTTCTTAATTGATTTCTTCATAATTCATGTCCTCTCTTTCCTGTTTTTGTAATCATCGAAAACTTTTATCCAATGATCCATTACTTTATATATAAGCAGGTTCCGGTGTGCACATTCCGATACCCGCATATATTGCACATTATTTTCTGCGATCCAGACGGTTTGCAACGAACATGCCGACCGATTGGAATACCTGTACGATCACGATCAGCAACGCCACCGTAACAAGCATGATGTCTGTCTGATACCGGTAATATCCGTAACGGACTGCGATATCTCCAAGTCCGCCACCGCCGACTGCACCTGCCATTGCGGAATATCCAAGGATCGTTCCGATTGCAATCGTTGCGCCTGTGATCAGGGAAGTTCTCGCCTCAACAAGCAATACCCTGAAGATGATTCTGCTATTGCTTGCGCCCATTGCCTTTGCTGCTTCGATAACTCCGTAATCGACTTCCTTTAGTGAAGACTCAACCATTCTTGCGATAAATGGAATCGCCGCCGCTGTCAGTGGGACGATCGTTGCGGTAGAACCATAGCTTTTTCCAAGCAACAGTCTTGTAAATGGAATCAACAGAATCAATAAAATCAAAAACGGTATGCTTCGTACAATATTCGCAATCACATCCAGAATCTTATATACCACCTTGTTTGGCTTCAATCCCTCTTTGTCTGTGATACAAAGGAGAATTCCCATCGGCAGTCCAAATAAATATCCAAATACAGTTGAAACAACTGTCATGTATAACGTCTCAAGAATACCTGTTCCAATCATGGAACGAACCTGTTCTGTCCACATTAGAACGCACCTCCTGTCTTTGTCTCCGACAACTCTTCTATCTCAAGTCCCCGGTCAATCAGATACTGTTCCATCGCTTTCACATTCGTGGAACCATTCGGAATCTCTAATATCATCTCTCCCTTTGCCACGCCGCCAACATTCTTGGTTGCAGCTTTCAGGATGTTGATTGGCTCCTTAAATGTCAGTATCATATTTGCAATGACCGGTTCAAATGCGGAGTTCTCTGTAAATACGATTCGTATCTTCGTTCCGTCCTGAATCTGACTTGCTGTCTGCTGATCGTCACCGGTGGTATCTCCACCATCGTCCTTTCTGAGCAGTTCTCTTGCCACCTCTGACTTTGGATGATTGAAGATTTCCACAGTACTTCCGTTCTCGACCACCTGTCCATCCTTCATAATTGCTACCCGGTTACAGATTTCCCGGACTACTGCCATCTGGTGTGTAATTACGACGATCGTAATACCAAACCGTTTGTTGATATCCTGCAGCAAAGCGAGAATCGAAGAAGTTGTCTGTGGGTCTAACGCACTCGTTGCCTCATCACACAGAAGAATCTGCGGATCGGAAGCTAAAGCTCTTGCGATTGCCACACGCTGTTTCTGTCCGCCGGATAACTGAGATGGATACGCTTTCGCACGATCCTTCAGACCTACGATATCCAGAAGCTCATAAGCTTTCTTCTTTGCCTCAGCCTTCGACTTCCCCTGAATGAACAATGGGAAGCATACATTCTCCAATACGGACTTCTGCATCAGCAGATTGAAATGCTGGAAGATCATGCCGATATGTTCCCGCTGCTTGCGAAGCTCTTTCTCGGAAAGCTTGCTCAGATCCTTATCCTGCACGATCACCGTTCCCTCAGTCGGAACTTCGATATGGTTGATGCATCGTACGAGTGTACTCTTTCCTGCACCGGACATACCGATGATACCATATATGTCTCCGGCTTCGATGTCGAGCGTCACATGCTTCAACGCGTCAATCTCGCCGTCTTTTGTCTGAAATTTTTTGGATACATCTTGTATCTGGATGATTGCCATAGACGCACTTCCTTTCCCTCGCAGGTTTTATACCCTACTTTTCCTATCTGATAAACTATTTATTTCCCTTTCATGGTTTCAGATTATAACGTGCTTCCTCTGTTATGTCAATACAGACAGCCATACATAAAAATGATTGTTTGTTATAATCTTTTCCTATATCAACTATATCAAAAAAACTACGCAATACTCATATTCCTGAATATTGCGCAGTCTCATTTGTTTTCTTATATTGTTTTTGCGACTCTCATGTGCAACTCTTACTTTGCATCCAGAATCTCTCTTGCAATTTTTTGCTGTTCGTCCGTTGGAGGATCGATTCCTTCCAGCTTATAAGGGATTCCAAGGCGCTCCCACTCCTGAATTCCAAGCTTATGGTATGGCAATACCTCCACCCGGTCAACCGTCTTCAAAGTCCTGATAAACTCAGCCGTCTTCTTCAGATCTGCTTCGTCGGTTGTTATGCCCGGCACAAGGACATGTCGAATCCACATATGCTTTCCCTGATCGGAGAGATACTGTGCCAGGTCTAATATATTCTTATTCGAGAACCCTGTCAGCTCCCGGTGTTTGTCGTCCTCAATCTGCTTGATATCAAGCAGGAACAAATCAGTGAGTGCCATCAGTTCATTGAACTTCGAGAAGAAAGGCTCCTCTCTTGTAAATGGATTGCCCGCTGTATCAATCGTTGTGTGAATCCCCTGTGCTTTTGCAAGCTTGAAGAATTCAATCAAAAAGTCCATCTGCAGAAGCGCTTCACCTCCACTGACGGTTATTCCTCCGTCGCCCTTCCAATAAGGCTTATAACGAAGTGCCTGCTTGAGCAGATCTTCCGGAGTTCTCGCTTCAACCTTGACGCCTTTATCTAGCAGCAGTTTTGTGTTCTCTTCAATTTTCTTTTCGAGTTCTTCTCGTTCTTTATCATCCGTTGTGTCAGCATAGAGCTTTGTGTAATCGGTTACCAGATTCCACGTCTCCGGGTTATGACAGTATTTACAACGCATCTTACAGCCTTGCAAAAATACTACAAATCGGATACCTGGTCCATCTACGGCTCCAAAGCTTTCTGTTGAATGAATATAACCTAAAATCTGTTTCTTCTCCGGCATGTTCCACCTCTAACAATTTTATTTTTATAAAAAGTCCCGGAGATAGTATCTCCGGGACTCCAGTGAATTACTTATCTATCAAAAACATTTTTGACAAACTTCTAATTAAAGTGAGTCATGGAATGTTCTGTTGATAACATCGAGCTGCTGCTCACGTGTAAGAGAGATAAACTTAACAGCGTATCCAGATACACGGATTGTGAAGTTAGCGTACTCTGGCTTATCTGGGTTCTCCATAGCATCCAAGAGCTTATCCTTACCGAATACGTTTACGTTCAAGTGGTGAGCGCCCTGATCGAAGTAACCATCCATAGCGCTTACAAGCTTCTCAGCTCTCTCAGCCTCATCATGACCAAGTGCAGATGGGTTCATTGTCTGAGTATTTGAGATACCATCCAAAGACCACTCATAAGGAATCTTAGCAACTGAGTTCAGAGATGCAAGAAGTCCTGATGTCTCAGCACCGTAGCTTGGGTTAGCACCTGGAGCAAATGGTGTCCAAGCACGTCTACCATCTGGAAGGTTACCTGTGAACTTACCATATACTACGTTAGATGTGATTGTAAGGATAGATGTTGTAGGCTCTGAATTACGGTATGTGTGTCTCTTCTTGATGTCTGTAAGGAACTCATGAAGCAGCCATACACCGATATTATCTGCTCTGTCATCATCATTACCATACTTAGGGAACTCGCCTTCGATCTCGAAGTCTTCTGCAAGTCCTGTCTCTGCGTTACGGATAACCTTAACCTTAGCATACTTGATAGCTGAAAGGGAATCGATAACGTGTGAGAATCCGGCAATACCTGTAGCAAATGTACGACGTACATCTGTATCGATCAATGCCATCTCTGCTGATTCATAGTAGTACTTGTCATGCATGTACTGAATCAGGTTCAGGATATTTACATAAAGTCCTGCTAACCAGTCAAGCATCTGCTTGTACTTAGCAAGTACTTCATCATAGTCAAGGTACTCAGAAGTAATAGGAGCGTAGTCAGGACCTACCTGCATTGGCTTGCCTGTCTTCTTGTCAAGGAACTTCTCATCCTTACCACCGTTGATAGCGTACAGGAGACACTTAGCAAGGTTTGCACGAGCTCCGAAGAACTGCATTTCCTTACCTGTCTGTGTAGCAGATACACAACAGCAGATTGAGTAATCATCGCCCCAGATTGGCTTCATTACATCATCGTTCTCGTACTGGATTGAGCTTGTTCTTACAGAAATCTTAGCAGCATATGTCTTGAAGTTGTTAGGCAATGCTGAAGAGTAAAGTACTGTAAGGTTTGGCTCTGGAGCAGGTCCCATATCCTCAAGAGTATGAAGGAATCTGTAGTCGTTCTTTGTAACCATTGAACGTCCGTCCATACCAATACCACCGACTTCAAGTGTAGCCCATACAGGGTCACCTGAGAACAGCTCGTTGTATGACTTAATTCTTGCGAACTTAACCATACGAAGCTTCATTGTGAAGTGATCGATAAGCTCCTGAGCCTGAGCCTCTGTAAGCTTACCAGCCTTAATATCTCTCTCGATATAGATATCAAGGAATGTAGATACACGTCCTACGGACATAGCAGCACCATTCTGTGTCTTGATAGCTGCAAGGTATCCGAAGTATAACCACTGAACAGCTTCCTTTGCGCTTGAAGCTGGCTTAGAAATATCATAGCCGTATGACTGAGCCATAACCTTCATCTCCTGAAGACGTCTGATCTGCTCTGTCAACTCTTCTCTCTGACGGATAACGTCATCGTACATATTACCATCGCCGCAGTTAGCCTTATCTTCCTGCTTCCAAGCGATCAGCTGATCAATACCGTAAAGAGCGATTCTTCTGTAATCACCAACGATACGACCACGACCATAAGTATCTGGCAAACCTGTTACGATATGTGTATGACGAGCTGCCATCATCTCTGGTGTATAAGCATCAAATACTGCTTGATTGTGTGTCTTGTGATAATCTGTAAAGATCTTGTGGAAGTTCTCGTTTGGCTTGTATCCGTACATCTCGAGTGCTTCCTCAGCCATCTTGATACCACCATAAGGCATAAATGCTCTCTTAAGTGGCTCGTCTGTCTGAAGACCTACGATCTGCTCAAGATCCTTTGTCTCTGGATCAATGTAACCAGGACCATATGCTGTAATGCTGGATACAACATCTGCGTCCTCCTTCAATACACCACCGTTGTCTCTCTCTGCCTTCTGAAGAGCCTGAAGCTTATCCCAGAGCTTGTTCGTAGCATCTGTTGGTCCTGCAAGGAAGCTCTCGTCTCCATCATAAGGTGTGTAGTTGTTCTGGATGAAGTCTCTTACGTTGCACTCTTCCTTCCAGAGTCTACCTGTGAATGATTCCCATTCCTGGTTCTGTAACATAATAGTTTCTCCTTTCAAATTATTTATATTATGTTTTATATTAGATGTAATATAAACTCTGACTGTATTATACAAAATGTTTCAAATAAAATCAATAATCCCTATCATTTTTATTGTTTTTCTTTTCGTACATTCAGCCGTCTATCCGCTCAATTTTAAAGACATTCAGCGTATCGACATCCGGGCATGCGAAAACAGCGGTGCCCTTCTCCTGTCCCGGTATCTCGCCGCCATACCGCAGGATATCCACGTACGGAAATGCAACGTGCATTGCCATCGGACACAGCTTCCCCCGCTCCGTATCAAAATCATAGGAATCACCGATCTTATGACCTCTGTGACATCCCTTTTCACCCTTCTGATCAATCAGTGTGATCCGAATCCTCGGTCTTGCCATCAGTCAAGCACCTCCATACAGGTTTCAAGCGGAATTCCCTTATATTTATCCACGTTATCTGCATTTTTGCTAATCATGCTCTTCACGGCATCCATCGCCTCTGCGGTTGCCGTCTGCAGATCCTTACCGCTCATAAGCTTTCCGATAAATACAGCCGAGAATATATCTCCGGTTCCCGGGAAATGTACCGGAATTTCCTCGAAATCAACCTTAAAATATTCTTCCTTCTTGTGGTCATATCCGACAACCGATCTGCAATCTGTGCCCGCGATCTTCGCACTTGTGATCACAATCGATTTCGCACCGAATGCACGAAGCTTGTCGATCATCGTATGATACTCTTCCTCTGTCACGCCATCTTCCTTATATGGAAGCTCGGTCAGATATGCCGCCTCGGTATAGTTCGGTACGATATAGTCCGCAGCCGAAATCAGCTCACGCATCAAATCAATCGTCTCCTCTGTGATTCCGTTATAGAGCTTTCCCTCATCTCCCATAATCGGATCTGTAAAGATCGTCACACCTTTTTCCGCCCGTGCCTTACAGAACTCGGTCACAAGCTCGGTCTGCTCCTTCGACACGATAAATCCGGTTGAGATTGCATCAAATTCAAAGCCCAGCTGTTCCCAGACAGCGATTGCATTTTTCATGTAATCGGTTGTATCCAGGATGTCGAACTTACCGTAATCAAGCGTGTTCGATACGATTGCCGTCGGCAGGTTAAATACCTCGTATTTCATATGGGAAAGCACCGGAATCATCGCGGATAACGCAACCTTTCCATAGCCAGCCATGTCGTTGATCAAAAGTAATTTCTTGCTCATTTTGTGTCTCCTTTTTCTAACCTTTATGCCAATTCGCATTTCATCATAGCATATTTTCTGTCAGAAAAAAACACAAAAAAATTAACTGATTTTCTTCCATTTCATGGATGAAAGCAATGGTTTGTAGTACATGCGGCTTGCAATAACCGCCTCTCCGTTATCCATCATAATCTTCCCACGGCTGCCTGAAATCGAAGCAATACTTGATATCCTATCTGTATTTACAAGCATGGATTTGGATGCCCGGGTAAAATCATACGAATTCACCTTCTCTTCAATCTGGTAAAGGCGATTCTTTATCTCATAAATTTCCTGTTCCGTATAGGCAAACACTTTCTCTCCTACCGCCTCAAAATACAGGATTTCATCCGTTGAAATCCGATATAATTCTCTATGTTCTCCATATCCTGTGATTTTGTTTGCATCGCCCATTTCTTTCACCCGTCTTTATCCTTTCTTCTATCCGTGGAAATCTCCCGTCTTCCAATTCACTGCCACATATGGCACGATCTTATCGTCGATTTTCACATAGACCTGATAGACATCATTTCCGATATATTCGTAATGATCCGGCACCACACCATACTCCTCATACAGCGTCTTCTCGAACTCTTCCTTCCACGAATCATCGGATGGCTCGCCTTCCTGTGACTGGGATTCCGTCGTCTTAGCTTCTGTCGCAGCGGGTTCCGTCTTCCCTGTATTCGAACCTTCTGACTGTAATGTGCTGTCCGCGGTATTGCTCTCCGTAACAGATTCGGTCGTAGTTTCATTTTCGGTGGTTGTCGTAACTTCCGTTGTTGCTTCCGTTGTAGTCACCGTCTCGCTGCTCACCTGGATGATATCGGTCGTATTATTATCACTCACATTGCTGCATCCTGCCAAAGTCACTACCATTGCCGTACATAAAATCCATGTTTTCTTTCTCATAATTCTTTCCTTCTTTCGGTTGTATTATAACGATTGATATAAAAAGAAAATAGGCTTTTTTTCTATCTAAATGTGTCAATTCTTCAGATATTTTCCGATTTTCTTTTTATAACCTGCATCATACATCCGGCATGCATCATTTCTGCATCAATACTGTTACAATTTTATTTCTTTTCATAACCAGGTTCCATCCAGAAACGTGCGCCGCAAGACGCACTAAAAAATGACGTTATCCAAAGTAATGGATAACGCCATTTTGACTATCGATAGTTTCTATTTTGAGAGAAATGTTTTTGTTGTATTTGTAACAGCTCCCTTGTAATTATCCGAAGGTGCCTGTTCTCCTTTTTTCACAAGCACAACCTGAATTCCTTCGATTCTTTTATGCTGACCAGTTGTGCCAGCCATCTCTCCATTTTTGGCCCACTTCATCCAGCCGTACGTCTGTGAATGCACACGATAATAAATATCATAATGCTCTGCCATCTCACCATAAAGCTCAATCTGAATTGCCTCTAATCTCTTTGCATTTCCTGTTGTCCCGCAAAACTCACCATCTTTCTTCCATGTTGCAGATTTATTTGGATCGGCCTGCCATCCGATTGTCTGCACATGTGCATTGTAACAGATACCGCCTGTATAATCTTTGTTTTTAAGTTCAAGTTTCAAAGACTCTAATCGCTTTGCTTTACCTGTTGTTCCGGAAATATCTCCGTCATTCTTCCAGTTCTGCCATCCATATGTCTGAAGATGTGAACGATACTGGACATGTGCCCGATCTGAGCCTTCAACTGTTGCAGCTGTTGCAGCTGCACTTGCCATATAAGCTTTCTTTTCTGATGCTGTTACACCTTCGAACTTGTCTGGTACGCTTTCACCCTTCTTAACAACTACTACCTGGATTGCTTCAAGTCTCTTCGCGAGTCCTGCTGTACCGGCAGCCTCACCATTTTTTGCCCAATTCATCCAGCCATAGCCCTGTGCATGAACGCGGTAATATACATCGTATTTATCCCTGTCTGCACCTGTCAACTGAATCTTGATTGCCTCGAGTCTCTTCGCTTCACCTGTTGTTCCGCTGATTTCACCATTTGATGACCAGTTTAACCAACCATATCCTTGGCAGTGTGTTGTATACTGAATACCAAGATCTTCATTTCCCTCTACAGAAATTTTAATCGCTTCTAATCTCTTTGCCTTTCCTGTTGTTCCTGCCACTGCTCCATTCTTCGCTGCACTTTTATTCCATCCATAACTCTGTATATGTGTAGAATAAGATACTGTTACAGGCTTCACAATTGGGTTTTGTGGTGTCGGATTCTCCGGTGTCGGATTCTCT
>ULUD01062837.1_pt1 | contig 73093 bp, 64 predicted proteins | sample 1958191 | NCBI WGS metagenome assembly ULUD01 (sample SAMEA4835751, study PRJEB28245) | human gut metagenome | biome: gut microbiome; material: fecal sample | place: Denmark | collected 2008 | reverse complement strand
CTTGTATGCGCGAACACGTACATAGTACTTCTTCTTGGCCTTCAGCTTCTTAACCGTCTTGGCAAATTCGGTGTTACCTTTGACTTTAACTGTCTTTGTGGTCTTCTTAGTAAACTTTGATGATGTGGAATACTGCAGCTCATAGCCGGATGCATTCTTCACCTTTGCCCATCTGATCTTAAAGGACTTCTTGCGCTTGGTGAGTTTGGTGATCGCTGGTTTTTTCAGGTCAAAGGCTGGCTGAGCTGATGCCTCTGTAGGTACTACCACAGGCTTCTGAACTGGAGCAGTTGTCTCTGCAGGAGCTTTAGTTGGCACTTCTGTTGGCACTTCAGTAGGTACTACCACAGGCGTCTGAACTGGAGCAGTTGTCTCTGCAGGAGCTTCAGTTGGCACTTCTGTTGGCACTTCAGTAGGAATCGGAGTTGGCTTTTCCGACTGAGCTACAGTGATGGTGACATTGTAGTCGATGGAAGTATATGGAACTTCCTCTCCATTAATCTTTAACGCAAATCGATAGTTAATCCAATCCACGGAAGCGGTCTCCGCAAACAGACCACACTCTTCGGTACCATATACGCAGCTTCCGATGGTAGCTCCGCCCCATCCATTGGCCAGACCATTTCCATCTCTGCTCTTAGGATTTAACTTCTGACCAACAGGAATCTCCACATCTCCGTCTGCTGTGTGTAATGTGAGACTCTTCACATAGATATCATATGTTGCATTTTCATCGTAATTGACAAAACCAAGATTTAAGACTTCATCTTTCTCAGCAATAGGTGCAGTCTTCATCACATAGTCACCTGATCTCACCACTTCCAGTGTGGAATTGATGGCACCGTTCGCTGTCTGCCCCTGAATGGTCACATCTGTGGCGGTAACATCAGTCACGCTGATATCCTCGGCAGGTCTTGCCACCTTCTCGGACTTGGTAAAATACCAGCTGTCGAACTCGATATCTGCTCCGCTAAACACGAAGAATACATTATGATTTCTTCCATCAAACTTCTTCACTGTCTTGCTGGCAACCTTGGCAAAATCACTATTATCAAACTCAATGTATGCCACTGGCTCACTTTGCACGTTGTCCAAGCGAACCTCCACGCGGCCCTTACCCTTCACGTTTGCCACAAACTGATCTGCGCCGTAGGCAAAGTCTGCACATTTAACCATGGTCCAAGCACCAGGAGCCATACTCTTGGCAGCTGGGTTCGCAACCTTGTCGTAAAATACATCTGCCGAAGTCAACATCAGGCTACCTCTCTGCTCTGTATAAGCATCTACCGCCTTGATCTGCTTCACACCCTTTCGGCTTGCCGCAGTAATTGGAATACTTAAGTTTGCAGGATCCATTGGCAGATAATCCACCATCAGACTTCGGAAACCACCGCTGATATGTGCATCATCTTCCAGCATCATTGTGTGATGGATGATGTAATTTACACCCTGATACTTGGCAAAATGAGTATGATTATTGCCCCATGTCATACCGGAATTACCGGTGCTGTTCTCGCCAGAATTATAGAAATATGCCCCCTGATACTTCCAACTGTCTGCATCCAAAGGAGTCTTGGTGGTCAGATATGCCATAGAACATTTAGGCGGCTTTGCAATACCATCATAGTCCCACTCCTTGCCTCTATCCTGCCAGTCATTACAGTAGGTATAGTAAAATGTTCCGTCGATATAATTCAGCTCACTGGCCTCGCAGAAATATGGTGCGTCGATAGACACAAACTCACTGTCAAAGGACAACATATCCTTGCCCAGTCTTACCACCTTTGGCACCTTGCTATGAATAGGACTTTCGTTGGTAGTACCGCCACCAAAAGCCAGCCAGCCTACGCCATTGTCATCGATGACAACGCCTGGGTCAAACGGTGCAGGACAATTCTTCAGTCCCGGCATATTTTGATATACAAGCGGCTTTCCCAAAGGATCACTCCAACCCTCCACTGGATCTGTGGATGTGATAACACCTACACCCTGTCCACCATTTGCAAAATACAGATAAAAATGAGTCAGGCCATCCTCCTCAACACGGGAAGTGATGGATGGCGCCCAGGAATTGACAATCCATGGTGCAATCTCCCCCACTTCGATTCTTCCATGATAAATCCAGTTGGCCATATCGTCGGTAGAAAATACCACCAGTGAACGAATCTGATCGTAATCATTTTTCGTATCCTCCTGGTACTGCTGATGATCGTTGGTTCCATACACGTAAAGTCTTCCGTTGTACTCTACACAAGTTGGATCCGCACAAAAGATAGATGGAGAGATCGGATTGGCATTGGCTTCCGATTTCCAAGCATTTCCGCTAACCTCATCAATAATATTCCCCTCATCAAGACTCTCCAGAATCTCTCCCTGAGAAGCATCCGACAGCTTACCGGCAACCGCTGCCGAGGCATCGGGAACCATCTTTGCTGTTGGCACAAAGCCCAGTCCAGACACTACCAGACTAAGACTTAATACAATAGGTAATACACGTCTCATAGTCATCCTCCTTTACATGAAATTGATATGCTGATTTCATAGTAACATGGCGAAAAAAAGGATGTCAATAGCACCGCAACTTTGTGCTAATTTCCAGCAACTTCCTTGTGGATTAATATTGTCTTTTCCCGTAAACACTTCGATATTTTGTGGGTGACATGCCATTTACTTTTTTAAATAAACGAGTGTAATAATTTGCAGAACTCATCCCCACAGCCCGCGAAATCTCCTCCACTGACATATCGCTGTAGATCAACAGCTCCTCCGTGTGTCGTATGCGAATCAGATTGCCATACTCCGCATATCCCATACCAGTCATCTCGTGAAAAAAACGACTGAACGCATAGTAGCTCAGACCGCATCTCTGGGATGCCTCGTGCATGTCCAATCTTTCCGCAGGATTCGCCATGAGATAATGGATCACATCACTAATCTGCTGAATCTCCTCTTTGCCTCCGTAGCCCTGATGCAGCTGGATACTGCCGTTCTCCAACAACTTTGCCAAAAACTGCAATATAACAGCGTCCATCTGCCACTCCTCCGCCAGATTGCCCTTCTTATTATAAATTCGATTGTAAAATCGTTTTTGGTACAAGTCGTCCAGAGATTTCCGGTGTTCTCCATCCAACATCAGAAAAGGTTCTGCATCCGGGCTGATCTCCAACACCTGATCCTTCTGAAGACTGGAACTAACCTGATACAGAAAATCGCTGGAAAACTGAATCACCAGATCCTGGCACTCCGTAATGTTGTGATAACCGTGCATACAAAGTGGAGAAAACAAAAAGAAGCTACCAGGCTCCACCTTGTATCTCTGCCCATTGATAATCTGATAGCGCTCCCCAGAGACCAGGTAAGATATCTCATAATACGCGTGACAATGGGTGGGATATTGACGGTCCGCCTCCGTCTCGTAGCCAAAACAACTGATATGATGCTTGGCAGGTTCCTCATTATTTTGAAATTCTCTTTGATATAACATGGTGTGTCCTCCGCTGAGAGTATACGTCTTACTCAAATATAAAAATTTCTTCTATGGCTATTTCAAAAACTCGCGCAATATCAACCGCAAGAGATAATGTGGGATTATAATTTCCATTTTCAAGTCGGACTATAGTTTCTCTTCGTACATTTACAAGATCTGCTAATTCCTGTTGTGTCATTCCTTTTTCTACCCTTAAATTTTTTATATAAGTTGCCTTTAATCTACTCATTTTTATATGCCCTCATTTCATATTTTTCAATGAAAACAAAAAACAAATATCTCAGCATTTTCTCTAATCCAAGATAAATATACAAAATTCCAATCACCAAGTATGGATCTATTACAAATAACCACTTACAACTGAGACAACAGACATTAGCATCATAAGTAGAACCCCCAATATTCCTACTTTCTGCAACATCATCTCCCTTGGCAAAATCAAAGTTGCCATTCCCGCCAGTGTTAATACAAAGGCCAGTGGCATTTCCGTTACAAATTCTCGCTTATATATACTAAGCATATAAACATCTCCTTTCTTTTTGTGATATATATGTCACTTGTTACATATATATCTCATCTTATCTATAAATTGGGATTTTTACCCTCCCTACAAACTGGGATTTATAATCTTCTCTCATACTCTTCAATCAATAATGGCTGAATTAAAGGATATGCCCATTCAGTAGGAAGTTCATCAAGAAGAACCACTTTCTCCATCTCACTATGTAATTCTTCTTCAAACATTGTTATATCTGCAAAATATAGCATTCCAAATGTTTCTTCGCCAGAATCATTTACTCTAGTCTTACCTGTCACCGAATATACGCATATTGGTTTTATCTCAAATTTGATAGCCCCAGTCTCTTCCTGCAACTCCCTTTTAGCTGTTTCTAAAATATCCTCTCCAGCTTCTCTATGCCCTCCCGGCACTTCATATGTATCTCTTTCTTTATGCTTGCAAAATACCCACTTGCCGTTACTCTGTGAGATAATCACTGCAAATTTCAATAGTTCATCATTAACCGTATCATAAAATTTTACTTCCACCATATTTCCTCTCCATGTACATATCTATAATATTTCATTTTCAATAAAACCCGCAATACCATCTTCATCATTTGAACCAATTACAATATCAGCTCTCTCTTTTACCTCATCAATCGCATTCCCCATTGCAACACCTGTTCCACATAATTCAAGCATTCCGATATCTACATAATCATCTCCAAATGCAATAATTGAATCTGTACTAAATCCACATACTTCCGTAATCTTCATAATTGCGTTTTCTTTCGTCACATTCTTTTTTGTAAACTTGTACCAAAATCCATCAGAGAAACGAATACAATCACAATCAGAGAGACTTCGAGTCAGCTTATCTGCCTTATCTTGATTAAATATCTCAACACACATTTTTAATGAACATTCGTTAAAATCTGAAAAATCTGTATAAATACTATCTCCCCAACTCTTATCTAACTTCTTAGGATCTATTTTATAATTCCAATAATGTGCATCTATTGTGTCTATCGTAATTTCGCAATCATTTCCACAAATATTTCTTGCCATGTCAATCATCACATTCGTTTCTTCTTCGGAAAATTCTGCCCTATAAATATATTCTGTTTTGTATTTTACTAATGCACCTCCACTCGATATTAAAATATCGGGCATCAATTCATTTAAAAATACCAAAGAGTTTTGCTCACTTCTGGAGGTGGAAACACCTATCAATATATCATTTCCCCTGCATTTTTTTAGAGCTGATAATGTTCTGGTTGATATTGTTTTGTCACTCTGTAATAAAGTTCCGTCTAAATCAAATAAAAGAAGTTTGCATTTCTTCATATCATTTTTTCCTTTTCATTCTTCTGAATAATTACATTTGCATCAATTACTCTCCCCACAAATAGAGCCAAACTAGAGCCATTTGATAAAACAAATGCCGGAAACCCGCATATATACAGGCTTTCGGCATTTAAATCCGTTATTCAAACTCGGCAAGTCATCGCTTTATCTTAAACTATTTTGTTTAAGTTTTATTTGAAATCTGTGGATATTTTACTTCATTTACATATTTTGTTTTGGCTTACTGATTTTCTGTTGCCAAATCGTTGCCACTTCATTATAACATTCACACAATTTATTGCAAGGCATTAATTTATTGTTCATAGGATTCTTGCAATTCCTCAAATCCTTCCGAATTGTTTAAATACATCATTAAATCCTTTAGCAAAATCATATTGCATACGTGTTCTCCTGTATTAGCTGAGTGCAATTGATGAGTCACTCCATGATATTGTCGCAAACTTTCATTTCCATCAACCACTAAAGATTCAATAATAAAATTATCCCTATAACGTTCTCCCGCTTCCCATGCAACCACCAAATCAATATCACTTGTATTTTTCAACCCGGAATCTATATCTTCAACAAGTCCGTCAACCGAAAATTTATATTCCAAAACCTGTGGTCCAGACACAATCTCCTCTTTGTCCTGCAGCATTTCATCAAGTACGTCCTCCGAAACCCCCAATGGATTATGCGTCTTATCAAACAACTGTACATCTCTATTATTTGAAATCACAATTTTAAATAAACTATCATAAGTCGTCCGTTCATTGGTTGACATTATTCTAATCCCACGCACTACTCCACCTGCAATGAGCTGATTAAATAATGCAATAACATCCTGCTCACGAGTTGGCACTGATGTAATTGCAATTTTTTTAACTGGATCAAAGAAATTTGGATTTTCCAATTTCAATGGACATTCCTGTTCATGTTGAGTCATTTCATCTTTCCACTCAGAAAGAACCATTTGACGACGCAAATCAGGTGCGGCTCCTGTGTTCGCTTTAAAACAGGTTCTTACTTTCATTAAAGGTTTGTCCATAAGCTTACGGCTAAGCTCTTTTCCCAAATCTGTAATTTCCTTTTTAAATCCCTTTCTTCCCAAATCAGCAGAACAATTTTCAAAATGAACAACAATATTTGCTTGTTTCTGGCGTCCAATATTTTTCGTCAATGGAATTTGAATCAATTCCCCCTGTGGCATATTATTTGCAGCTAATTGAATTCCTCCATATAATACATGGCTACCTTTTCTAATTCCTATTGCCTTATCTATCTTATCCCATACAGATAAAGAATAAACATAGGCAAAAATCACTGTTACATTGTATTTTTTTACCAATTCTATTTCCTCTTTATCTAGCGGCAATTTTTCACATATTTCATCGCAATTCCACTTGTCATACACAGCATCTAAATTAGAAAATTTTGCTGGCATTTTACTTCCTGGAACAAAACGATTTTTCTTGTATAAATCATCCATTTTTGCATTAATATCGTCCACTTTTTGTACTTTGTTTAAAAATTCTATTACACTCAAATACTCCGGCGAATCTTTTTCAGCATGGGTCATCCTCTCTTTTTTATCTACAACTTCAATAACAACTTTTACATCCGACACTTTATTTATCTGTCCCAATCCAGTTTGAACCCTTAGCACCTTGAGCCAACTATCGGCATTATCTAGTCCCATCCACGAAAGGTCTTTAGGATAACTTTCAGAATCACATTGTATCGTCATAGAAGTTCCACGGTCTATGGTATCAAACCATGGATCTTTTACATTTTCATTATCCTCTACCACCTTGGGATTGTCCGACGGTGATGGATCATCCAACCAACTTCTTGCATCTTTCATCACGCCACCGGCTTTAAAATCTGGTGTTTTAGTATAGATTTGAATATAATTAAATCCATATGCTAAATAGGTTGTGCCAACTCCTTTATGTCCACGAAACCCATCCGGTTTAAAAGAAAAATTAGGTGCTAAAAATTTCATATATTCTGACTCTTTAAAACCAATACCATTATCCGTTACAGATATTGTATTTTTCATCAAATTAATAGTTATATGAATTTCTCCATCGAATTCTTCTTTTTCTTTACGCTTATCAATAGCATCTAAGCTATTTTGAATAAGTTCACAAAAGGGATCATACCAACCCACATATGAATTTAAGATATTTCGTATTTCTCTTTTTACCGAGCTAATCACAGCCTCCTCCGATCCTCCATATTTTGTTAATAACGGATCAAACGATGTCAATTTACCCATTTTATTTCATCTCCTTTATTCTTTGCAGTATTAATGATTCTATTCATACCATTGATATATCTATCTCAAGTTTCTTACCGTCTGATATAACCTGTGTAGCTCAACAATGTCCATATCTAGAATAGGTTCATACATAAATGAATTTATGTGAATATGCTCTGGTGTCATTATATTTACTTCATTCAAAATTTTTATCTCTTCATCATTACCAAATTGTCTAAATCCATTGAATAGTTGCCTTGTCTGATTATTACTTTCATGAACAAATTCAATAAATTCCGTACTCCCCCCCACATTATCTTGTTTATTTTTTGTCCATCTTAATTGACCAGTATAATTCCCTATTTGTTGAAACATGTATTTCTCTGCTTCATGACGTATACCGATAGATAATACAATTTTATTCTCTAGTTTTGTATCTTCCGTTGTAATATTGTCACAAACCAAGCTAAGCTTACTCAACACTGTAGCACTTTTTTCTACTGATTCTCCGAATTGGTTTACACCCGCATATTGTTGAAACAAAGGTTCAATATCTCCAAAGGTAATTCCCATCGAATCATCCTTTTCATGCAACAATGATGTTAAAAATAAATAATCACTTTCAGTATTAGAAATATTACGATCCACTCCAAACTCAATCAAATTTCTTACAAATGGTAACAATGCAAAAATATATTTATCAGTAGGTTTATTTTTCCAGTTTTTAAATGGTTTATCCTGATAAAATTCTTTTTTCAATTTCAGATTATTGTCAGAACACTCTGCTACAAGTCGATTTTCTCTAGCAACAGATAATCTGCCTGCAACAGTCCTGTAAAAATCAAAATTGTGTGTCATAATCAGCATGTAAATATTAGATTCTTGTGCTAATTCATATAAATATTCTATAATAGCATATTTATTCTTATAATCAAATGAATCTGCAATATCATCTATAATAAGAATAACCTCTTCTCCTGTACTCTTTATCTGCTCAATATCAAAAATAATATTTAATAAATATAATGCCCTTTTTTCACCTTGACTCAGTGTGTCTAATTTATCAAGCTCGCTTCTATCAACAGCTTTAACAACATCGCCTTTAGTAAACGAGAATTGAACCTGTGGCATACTTTCACCTATGATCGCACCTTTCAGATTAACAACTTTCATAGTAAACGGAACTGAAAAACGTTGTTCAAATATATCTAATGCTTCTTTCCACGGTGTACTATCAATCTCAAGATTATCTATTTCATGTGAAAGCGAATTATATTTATCACGCAACTCGCCAAACAAAATATTATTTTTCTTAATATACGATCCCCATAAACTCTTTTTCAGGTCTATCAGCTTATCTACTGCAAGATACTCAATTATTTCAGGATTAACTTCTATAATATCCTTTAACGTCATTCCTTTTGAATCGCTAAGGAGATTTTCAATTGCTTTATACGCCGGCATTTGTTGTATCTTTGCTTCAATTTCATTAATGTGTTGTTCTAATGCATCAACACTGCTAATAGGTTGTTGGCCTGAAAGTATTATCTTATTATCCTTTGAGAAAAAAGCATCTTTAAACAACGCCTTTTTCAAATCTTTGAGCTTAGGTAATGTAAGATTTCCCTTTTCTAAATAATCGAATGAATCATATATTTCATTTGATGCAGACACAAAATCATAAATGCCCTCTTGAAACTTTGTATCCATAATTTTTTTCAAAACAGTATCATCAAATATCTCCGAATATTTGATATTTCCACATTCTATTTCAGGCTCATAAGAAGCTAGTTCGTCTAAATTTGAAAGTATATCTTTCTCCGCAAAGCCAAAATCTTCTACAATTGCAGGCTCTAATTCATATACGCTTTTACCCAAATATGTCTTCTTTATTTTTAATCCTGAGTCCTTTTCTAATGATTTCAATAATTTTGTGCGAATTTTAAAAACATCCTTTAATTGTGTCTGAACATCACCTCTAATAAGTAACGAAGATATGTCTGCTTCGTATGAATTTTCATACGATTTAATAACAAATACTTGTTTTTTACTTATGTCCTGGCCATCAATCTTCACTATAGCAGAACCTTGATTTCCAAATATTGCATCTGAAATATCACTACTCTTCCCCTTCTGAATTAATTGAAAAGTTTTTGCAAACGATGTTTTCATAAGTCCGTTTCTTGCATATATAGAAAAAGTTCTTCCTTTTTCAAAGCTGAACTTATAGTTCAGCGAATCAATCCCAAAGCAATTTGATAATTCTATTTCCAATTTATTCATTATATTTCCTCCCCACTTATTTCTCTATTTGCAATAGAAATCCAGAATGTCTCCCAAGTTTGATAAAGTGTTCAAATTAAGTACATAATCTGATGCAGAATAAATTCTCTCTAGGTCCTTTTGGCGAGCAATCCAGCCTGCACCATCAATAATGTTTATAAAAATCATTTTATCATTATCATGCATATTTCTGTTAATTACTTCCTTAGCAACATTTATCATAGTTTCCCGTTTTGTTGACTGACCACTACCGGTAGTTACCATATAAGAAACCTCTATTAAAATTTGCGGCTTCTGTAAATTAGGAATCACAAAATCAATATTTCGATCAAAAATTTTCTTTCTGCATACATATCGATTTCCTATATGTTTCTGTAACATCTCTTCAACTAAATTCTCAACTTCTCTTCCCACCTGTGTACTATATGTTCCTTTAAATGAATTTTTTATCATTTCTGGCAATACCTTTGGTGATGAAAATGCTTTTAATTTCTTAGTATCAATTAAAAGTTGATCTAAGACAAAACGCGGAATATCATTACTATAGTCCCTTTCTCCCAGCAGCAATCCGCATATTTCTTTCATATAAAACTCATCGCTCAACATCTTTGTTCTGGTTTCATTGATACTCCACTCAGAAACAAACTTCTGACCATGATTACGCCGTATCATTGAAACAACTCGTTTAAAATTTTCCTCTGACAATCCTAGCAAACTAGTTAAATTGTGCAAAGAATCCTTTTCTTCAGCAATATAGCTTTTCAATCCCTCATATGTACTAATCGCTTCAATCCTCTTATAAATTTTTCTAGTTTCTCTTTGTCTAATTTTTTGCTCATGTTCCATTTTGTCTTCAAAACTTTCGTCTATATAAAAAGAAGTCATTGAATCTACAAAATCCGAAAACATGATTTTTTCTGGTTTATTCATATTATTTTGTTCCTTTCACATACTGCATTACTCTATTGAGCATATTTTCACCAGAATATCGCTCATACTCAACAACAACATCATCCAACCATGCTTTTGATACTTTTGTCTGGTTAGTATCACTTAGATGTGTTTTATATAATGCTACAATAAACTCTTCCTTACAAGAAAACGGTTTTAATGTTCCTCTACTATTTTCTTTCCAATTTGCAGGACGAATATTGTATATTTGCCCCTTTTTCCTTTGACATTTCAAAGCGAAATCCTGTGCCGGTCCCGTTATTTCCCATACCTTTTTGCACCACATATCTTGAATAGAAATGTTACCCTGATCATCACTTAAATATGCAAATATAAGATAATCACTATCTAATCTCCATGGTTTTTGTCGGATAGAATCAACATATCCAAAATAATTTGCAACATCAAAAGCTGCATTTCTGGTTGCATAATAAGTTTTCATCTCACACAAATTCTTTTCGTCCGATTCCGACAAGTAAAAATCTGGAAAAGTCTGTCCCTTTGCACTTCTAAAATATATGTCGTTCTCCTTCAAAAACTGTCCCAACCACTCTTGAAGTGCATTGCCAATTATATCGTTCTGCTTAATGACAACCTCTGTTCCATTAAGTGACATTTTTATTTGTCCAATTGCATCATTAATATTTTGTTTTTTTAACAACTCAATTATTTCAGATGCCGTTATATATTTCATTATATTCACCGCCATTCTACTTTTCTTTTTATTATAACATACATTTTCATTAAATACACAAAAAGCAACCGCAATAAGGGATTTAAACCCTTAATGCAGTTGCAATCTTTTCTGAGATAGCTTCTATTACTGGCACACAAACCGTATTGCCTAGTAAATCAAACGCCTCACTCTCCTTAACCACACCTAAATCATACGTCTCCGGATCATACCCACATAGTCTTTGACCTTCTCTTATGGTTAATTTTCTAATTCCATCCCCATCTATGACTCCCAACTTTGAAACATCCATCGCTACCAGAGTAGGAGCTAATTTTTTCGGATCAAGAACCTTCGAAAATTCAAATGACAACTTTCCCGCCACAATATTGTATCCCTTTGGCTTGTTTAGATCCGGTTTTCGCTGACCGTCTACTAATGCTTTAGGGTGCTCATATGCCAAATATCCTTTTTTTACTAGGTCATCTAGCATTTCTTGTAAATTATCAACATCATAAAATGTTCGTATTTGATTCAAAGTTAACGGCATACCATCCATCCACTTTATTCCAATTTCTTTTGCCCATTTTTTCTTTCGTCGTTCTTTTAATAAAATATTTAACAGTTTTCTCTGTTCTTTAGTGGTTTTTCCCTTCAAATCAATATCCCACGAATGAATATTGTCTTTTCCCCCTCTTTTATCCTTTATTGATTTTCCTAAAACTTCATCTGGAGAATAGTTAGCAAATAAACATTTCGAAAATTTACTTTTTACTGTTGGCAATCCTTTCTCCATAATGTCCCCAAAATTTGCTGTCGTCACATCAAATTCGTTTAAATCAATTTTTTTATTAAGCGTCCCAACAATATATATTCTTTTTCTACTCTGTGCAAGTCCAAAATATTGTGAATCCAATACTTTCCAAGAAACTTGATAACTTAAAGACTCTAATTTATTGATAATGACCCTCAACGTATTCCCATTATCATGATTAACCAAGCCCTCAACATTTTCCAGCAAAAATGCTTTTACAGGATTATCTTCCATAATACGATCTCTCAATATACGTTCAATTTCAAAAAACAATGTTCCCCTCGTATCTGAAAAACCTAAGCCTTTCCCTGCCGAACTAAACGGTTGACATGGAAATCCTGCAAGCAGCACATCAAAATCAGGAATATCTTTTGTTTTAACCTGCGTAATATCCCCATATATTTTTTCATTTCCAAAATGATTTTGATACGCCTTAATTGCATATTTTTTAATTTCTGATGTAAACACACATTTTGTTTCGAACCCACTTTTTTTCATTGCCTGTTCAAAGCCCAAGCGTATTCCACCTAAACCAGCAAACAAATCTATCACTCGTATCGTCTTTTGCTTCATCTGTTGTTGTCTTGCTATCTCCATCATCAACAAGTTAACACATCTTTCAGAAAAAGAAGATCCTATACCGTAGTATTCTATTTCTTCTTTTTGTTCGTTTGTTAAATATACTTTATATCCATTCTTTCTATCACTTGCAGGAATAGCCTTTCTTCCTGCATGAGTTTGTTTTTCAGCCACCATGTAATCATCCTCCATTTCATGATTATATAGTATCATTTTTCCTTTAATTTTACAACCCTTAAAATTGCATTTTCAAGGAACCAATTCTCTACCTTTTCTTCAGTTTTCTCTCCACCTCCCCTTCCACATTCGCCTTAATCCCATTCACCCGTCTCACCCATTCCATCGGATCCTCCGCTTTCATCCGTTCATCCACGCCATCCTTCTCCATGATCCGTTTCAACGCCAGATCCACTTCCCGGTGACACTCCTCGTCCACCTCATGCAGATACCGATTCCAAGTTCCATTCTGCAGCATCATCCGATATTCATGTGCTTTGTGTTCCCACATATATTCTGCCCGGATCAATCCATACTTTCCAATGGAATAGTCTGTTTCCTGCTCAAATGTCAGATCAGGATAGTAACAGCCATCCTCTGCCAAGTGATAAATCAATCCGTTTTCCTCTATCACTTCCGGCAACACCTGCTCCCCTAAATCTCTTGTAGAAACTTCTTCCATCTTCCTCATATCCTGTAATTCTTCTCTCATCGTAATTCTGTCATCCTTTCTTCCTAACGAATAAGAGAAAGTTATCTCTCTCTTATCCCAATTATCTAAATTAAATGCCCTTTTATCGTCTGTGTAAATGTTCTTCTCCTTTACCCGGCAGTATATCGGCGATCCTCTCCTTAAAGGCATCCCACAGATTCCTACCATTGATCTTCAGCTCTCGCATAAATCCTTCGGCTTTATCAAGAATCTGTCGAAGCGTATTGTTTTCACTTTGAATCTTCTGATTCTCATACTCCAACTTCTCTTTTTCATATCGTATTTTCACTATTTCATCAAAAAATTCTGCCTGCCGGTCTGTCACCGCTACACTGCTATATTTATAATACAAGTCCTCTGCCGTTTTCAGATGAGAAGTAACTTGTCGTTTGGCTTCCTCCGTTTCTTCTATTACACGATCACGCTCCGCCCTGACAACACCTGTTTCTGCCTGCATTGTCTCCATCTCATCCTTTGCAGTAGCCAATGCCAGTTCCATACTTTCCTTATCCGTCAGCAGCTTTTCAACTTCATCCTGCAACTTGCCGTGCTGATTTGCAAGCAGCTTGTAATCCCCTTGCAATAACCGATAGTCTCCCTGAAGTTGATCACATTCCAAGCGAAGCGTTTCCTTGCTATTCAGCAAATTTCCGTGTTCTCTTTGCAATGCATCATACTTCTGTTTCAGTTCATTACTCAGCGACAAATAATGTAAATATCTATCCTCTGCTTCCTCCTGCTTAACCTCCCATTGTCTGTAAGATTGCTCCATCTCCGCCATTTGCTTTCTCTGTGTACGCAACTTTTCCCAATTTGATTCCATACATCTTTCCTGCTGTTCCATAGTATCTGCCTTGTCCTGAAGTCTTCGTTCTAATTCTTCTACTTCCTGCTTTCGCATCTTTTTCTCATAGTTGTACACTGACAAATGCTTTTCATGAGTCCCTAGTTTCTTCCACCCAAAGCCACGTTGCTGCATTAGAATTGCAAGATTTTCCTTTTCGTTTCGCACCCATTGCATACTTTCCGTATCATTCCGTCCTGTTCCGGCAAAACCAAGTGCTTTCATAGCACCCTTTAAGGACACCTTTGTTGATATGCCTCGTTTATTTCCTTCGGAAAAGGGAACAAAATCGATATGAAGATGCGGAGTCTGTTCATCCATATGAAGAACTGCATTGAACACCCGCAGACTCGGATTTCTTTCTTCAAATCCCCTCATGTATTCTTCAAGGATCTGTCTGACCACTACAGTCTCCTCCATCATACAGTTGGAATCCTTCATATTCCCAATCTGAACAATGACCTCCGTGAACAAATGCTCCTGATGACCATCCTTTATCTTATTGTAATAATCTTGAATTATTCGATCTTTCCGTTTCTGCTTAGCATTATATTCTTCCACAGCCTCGTCAAACAGTTCGTGATAAATTCCCCTGAGGTCTCTCTGCACAAATACAACATTTTGACTTATCCTGTCGGCATCTACATTCTCTGCCACAAATACCCTGTTATTATGTTTTAGGCATCCATTGCCTATCGTTACCGAAATCGTTCTCTCCATATGCGATCAGTCCTTTCTTTTTATCCGTTAATTGCTTCTGTAAAAATTCTCTGCTCATTGTTTTATTCCTCCAATCTGCTTTGCATTTTTTAATCTCGATATCATCAATCAGCGCATTATTTCTGTGCATGATAAAGTTTCGAAGAAGCCTCGCTTCCCTTAGTTGAATTTCTAAAGTAATTCTTTCTCTGGGATTTCATATTCCAGTCAAAGTCAAGCCGCTAGGCGATGACTGAGATGGAATATGTTTTGTTACTTTTGTCAAAAGTAACGCAAAGGCGCTTTTGGCTGCGACGCCTCCAAAAATGCAACCTGCTCCGAACGGTAAACCGTTCTTCTCAGGCTTTGCGCCCTGCCGGGAGCTTAACTTCCGCATCCAGTCAGTGAAAATACCGCTGCATTGCACCGATATTTTCCTGCCATCTGCTCGTAAGTCCTACTCCAATCTCTTAGAAATACTACTTTTACCTCGTAAAGCTGTCTTATCTTATTCTCTCCGCATACTACTTCAATCCCTTATATTCTCTAGCTTTCGCCACTTTGTCCATTACAGATAAAAGAGCATCCACCGTGCTTTCTTCCCACCCGGCTAACCATATCAGTGTCCGGATTTCTTCCTGCAACAGATCTACATCACGCGGAAATTTCAGCATCTTTTCCATCTGCCGGCTTTGATATTCCGTCAATCCAACCACCCCGTTTCATTCAGATGTGCTAGTGTAAAGTGATAGTTTTTCCCGCTTTTGCTAGTGTAAAGCTATATCAATTTCTGAAAATGATAGTGCAAAGTGATAGCACCGTCTACTCCTTCTCCGGCACATATATATTTTTTGATAGCAAATTTTTAAAAAGATATAGTTTTTTCTATCTTTTTCGCTGAAAATATATAGAAACTGCTATCTATGCATCCATCTGTGACGGTCGTGACGATGGTGACGATATTTTCACTACACCCCGGCATCAAAAATACCGTCACAACCGTCGCATATCGTCACGCTTTCTAACTTGCAGGAGAATTTATCGAATTCTTTACAAGTTCCTCATCTTTTACAACATAGTCTGTTACATTATCTTTCTTCTCAAGGGATATCACCCGACCATTGTGTCCACGGCTGGCAGCATAACGAATGCCATGATCCAGATACAACCGCTCCACACTAACATTCAATTTTCGTGTCAGAACATTCGGCTGCATATTCAAACCACTTAATTCCTGAAGCAGTTCTGTGGCTGTTCCCTGCCACGAATGCCGCAGACTCATAAATTCCACGATTTGTTCCAACACTTCATCCGGTGGCTCTTTCCAAAGCTCCGTTTCCGCTTTCACCAGTTTCCATACACACTGCTCTCTTTCAAATTCAAGCGACAGTTTCTGGTCTGGTTGATCACGCCCGGCAATCTCCAATGTTGCTTTATTCTGCGTACGCTTTTCCTTCTGCATAACAAACGCTCCATCCGCCGCCCCAAGCAGACCGTTGGTGCCGGAGATCATATCGAAACTATCCGAAGATTCCAGTTTTCTCGTATGATGAACCAGCAAAAGACAAATTGCATGTTCATCGCTGAATTTCTTAAGCCGGGTAACAATATCATAGTCACTAGCATAACTGTATTTGTCTCCGCCAACCTCCCGGACTTTCTGCAGCGTGTCAATAATGATCAGCCGTGCATCCTTATGTTCCGCTACAAACCGGCTCAATTGTTCTTCCAATCCCTGATTTAATGTCTTGGATCGTGTTGCCAAATGAAAAGCATCTGTACTTTCTACCCCAAACATTCTTGAAAGACGTTTCTGCAGTCTGCCATAATCGTCCTCCAATGCAAGATACAATACAGTTCCACCATTGACAGGATAATCCCACAACTGTATTCCCCGGCTCACATGATATCCAAGCTGTGCCATAAAAAATGACTTTCCAACCTTCGGTGCACCCACAAACAAATACGTCCCATTGTAGAGTAACCCATCCACGATCGGCACTTTCGGCGGATAAACGGTATCGTATAGTTCTTCCATTGTAACCGTCTGCAGAATGTCCTGTCTGGATTTCCCCGGACTGACTTTTTTGTCTGTTATCCCCACATTTCCTGTGGCTTGCAGATTGTTTTGTCTCTGATCATCTGTTATAATTTCGTTGTGTTTATTACATAACGGCTGCTTCCCATCTGCGCCAACAGATGATCCCGGAGCAGTCGCTTTTTTCTTATTCATCATTCCTCTTCCTCCTTCATTCCATCGAGAGTAATCGCCACAAGCTGTAAAGTATAAAGAAATTCCTCACTCAGTTCCGCTGCGTTCTCTATGCGTTTTAATTCTTGATAGATCTGTAACATCTGATCCCGCAATGCTTTATATACCCGTGGATTTCCCTGCACAACAATGTCCTGGCACTGCAGCCTGCGGATAATATAATCCTGCTTGGTCAACCCGGATAATCGAACCATGCGGTCAATCTGTTCACTTTCCTCCTGCGACACTCGAAATGCCACTGTCTTATGTCTCCACCTTCCCTGATGACCTAATCTTCTATCCATCGTAGTCCAACCTTCCTTTCTGTCACCGTAAAATGTTATCACCCTTTATAACCGGCATCTTCTGCGTCCTTCTTGATCTGATCAACAGATATTTCTTCCTCAATATTTCCAGTCAGGACAATATCTGTTATCCTCTCAACATCCAGCCGGTTCGCCATTTCCGTCTGTTTATTCGGGAACAAATGAGCATAACGATAGGTAATGTCAATACTCTCATGCCCCACCCGGTCAGCGATCGCCAGTGCAGAAAATCCCATTTCTATCAAAAGTGAAATGTGCGAATGTCGCAAGTCATGAATGCGGATTCTTTTCACCCCTGCCGCTTTGGCACCACGATCCATTTCATGATGCAGATATGACTTTGTGATCTGAAAGATCCGTTCGTTTTTGCCAATGTCATATAACATTCGAATATAGTCCTGCATTTCCTCACAAAGAAACTTCGGCATCTTGATCGTGCGGTTACTTTTAACCGTTTTAGGAGAAGTAATGACATCACGTCCTTTTAAACGCTGATATGATTTGTTGATCGTCACTGTCTGTCTTTCGAAATCAAAATCCACCGGTGTCAGTGCCAGCAGTTCTCCCATCCGAACACCACACCAATACAACATTTCAAATGCATAGTATGACCTCGGCTTGTCCATCATAGCATCCGCAAACTTCAGATATTCTTCCTTCGTCCAAAAGAGCATTTCTTTATGTTCTTCACACCCCATCGTACCGGCTTTCTGTGCCGGATTACTCGGTAAGTGATAGAATCGCACCGCATGATTAAATATCGCACTAAGCTGGCTGTGAATCGTCTTTAAGTATGTGGGTGAATAGACTTCCCCATTCTCTCCCTGATATCCCAAAAGTTTACTCTGCCAGGCGATCACATCCTTCGGCTCTATCTCCGCAATCTTGCGGTTGCCAAAATACGGCAGTATCTTCGTCCGTATAATATGGCTCTTGGATTCCCATGTGTTTTCCTTTACCCGTTTCTTTTTATCCGCTTCATAGACTTCAAAAAAGCTGGCAAAGGTCATATCAAGCTTCGATTCGCTTTTCAGCATCACCTCCCGTTCCCACTGCTGCGCCTTCCGCTTCGTCTTAAAACCTCTTTTCTGCGTCTGCTTTCGTTCGCCCTGCCAGTTGGTATAACGATAGATCACACGCCATTTATCACCGTCTTTATACACAGCCATAGCATCATCTCCTTTCCAGCTGCACTAAGATTACCGTATCTACAGCAGTCAGCCTTCTTCGCCGTAGCATAACTTCTTGCGAAAGAAGCTGGTATTCACTCTCCCGGATATCGTCAGATAGCCAAGCTCCCGCATCTCTGCATTAAGCTCCCGGACCACCTTGTACGCATAGGATTTGGACACCTTTAACTCTTCCGCCACTTCCTCAACTGTCATAAAATTCTTCTCCATCAGCATCACCTCCCTTCCAATGTTAAGGTTCATATACTAACTCAATTTGTTTAAGTTGTTGTTTGACATAATACTAAACATTTTAATTTAAGTCAAGTGGTTTTCGGGAAAATATTAACTTTTTTTGTTTAGTTATTCTTGCTATCCTGATTTGCTCATGATATACTCTACTTAAACAAAAATGTTTATCATTTTATTTGCAGAAACAAAATGGCAACAGCAATAAATTGGAGGACACATACCATGGCAATCGGACAAAGGATCAAATTTTTTCGAAATCGAAAAGGCTTCACACAAAAGCAACTTGGCGAAATGCTCGGATTTCACGGCAAATCATCGGATGTACGCATGGCACAGTACGAATCGGAAGCACGCATTCCAAAACAGGCACTGATAAAAGAAATGGCTGACCGGCTGGAAGTTGACACAAAAGCATTAACTGTACCAAACATTGACAACTATTTGGGACTCATGCACACATTCTTCGCATTAGAAGATATGTATGGTCTGACCATCGAAGATAATGACGGCAAGATCTGCTTTAGCTTTGATCCGGCAATAACAGAACCTCACTCAACACTTAATGACTACCTCAAAACATGGCTCCGGCAGAAAAACAAACTGGAGCATGGGGAGATCACCAAAGAACAATATGATGAATGGCGGTATAAGTATCCGGCACTGGAAACTCTGCAGAAAAAGTAAAATTTTTCCTATGTTACCAAAAAAAGCATCGTGACAAATATGCTTTAATTTGATAAAATTAATTTGCACATTGATACAACTATGCTAATAATCATTATTATCTTATCCACGAAAGCAGGGCTTCCTGTTGATTATATTTCACTCCTGTTTACCTCGATTCAAACTTGGGTTGTTGTGAAAGGAGATATCAAAATGACGAATTTGTTTGATTGGATTGTGAGCGGTGCATGCGGAGTGGATTCTTCAACTACTCGGCATTTAAAGTGAACAAGATAAAAATGATTTGGGCATCGCTTGGAGGTTCAAATCCTCCCCGCTCCGTTTAGGACTTTCTTAACATGAAAGTCCTCTTTTTATTTATCTCATCTACTAAACCACAACAAAAAACCTTACCGACTTCAGTCCTCACAACTGAAAATCAGTAAGGTTTTTATATGCAATAAAATAATTTACTCAATGAATAACGAAAAAATGTTGCCAAATCGTTGCCATGTTCTAAACAAATTTGTTTGGAGCAGGCATAAATTATAGCTTTATTTTCCCATACACATTATTCAAACTCTATCGTCCCCGGTGGCTTGCTGGTCAGATCATAGAATACTCGATTGACCCCCTTCACCTCGTTGATGATCCTGCTCATTACCTTCTGCAGCACCTCAAATGGGATCTGCGCCGCCTCAGCGGTCATGAAATCGATCGTGTTCACGGCACGCAGTGCCACGGCATAATCGTAGGTACGCTCATCGCCCATAACGCCCACGGAGCGCATGTTTGTGAGTGCAGCGAAATACTGGTTCGGCATCCATGCCGGTGCTTCGCCGTTCTGCTGCTCGTACTCTTTCGCAGCCTTGTCCACTTCCTCGCGGTAAATCGCATCGGAATCCTGAACGATCTTGACTTTCTCGCCGGTTACTTCGCCGATGATACGAATGCCAAGTCCCGGACCAGGAAATGGCTGGCGGAAAACGAGCTTCTCCGGAATACCCATTTCGAGACCAGCCTTACGAACCTCGTCCTTGAAGAGGTTGCGAAGCGGCTCAATAATCTCTTTGAAATCTACATAGTCAGGCAGTCCTCCAACATTGTGGTGGGATTTGATGACTGCTGACTCACCGCCGAGACCACTCTCAACAACATCCGGATAAATGGTTCCCTGAACAAGGAAGTCAACGGCACCAATCTTTTTCGCCTCTTCCTCGAATACGCGGATGAACTCTTCGCCGATGATCTTTCGCTTTGCCTCCGGCTCGGTAACACCGGCAAGCTTCTTATAATAACGCTCCTGCGCATTGACGCGGATGAAGTTCAGCTCGTATGGACCGTTCGGTCCGAATACTTCCTCGACCTCGTCGCCCTCGTCCTTTCTGAGCAGACCGTGATCAACAAATACACATGTGAGCTGGCTGCCGATTGCCTTGGAAAGCATAACGGCTGCAACAGAAGAGTCGACACCGCCGGAAAGAGCGCAAAGCACTTTTCCATCGCCAACCTTCTCGCGGATCTCCTGAATCGAATGCTCTACGAAGGAGTCCATTCTCCATATGCCGGCACAGCCACAGATGTTGCGCACGAAGTTGTGAAGCATTTTGGTACCTTCCTTTGTATGAAGCACCTCCGGATGGAACTGGATTGCGAAAAGCTTCTGATCCAGATTCTGTGCTGCCGCTACCGGACAATCTGCTGTTGTCGCAATGACCTCAAATCCCGGTGCTGTCTGCGAAATATAATCGAAATGACTCATCCAGCAGATGGTGTTCTTACTGACATCCTGAAAAATCGGAGAGTCCTGATTTACGGACACCTCTGTTTTACCATATTCGCGAACAGGTGCTTTCTCAACCTTTCCGCCGAGCACATGCATCATTAACTGTGCACCATAGCAAAGTCCTAAAACCGGTACACCAATTTCAAATAATTCTTTCTGATAAGTTGGAGAATCTGCTTCGTAGCAGCTGTTCGGTCCTCCTGTCAGAATGATTCCTTTCGGATCCATTGCTTTGATCTGCTCTAAATCCGTTTTATAGGAATAGATTTCGCAATAAACGTTGCACTCGCGCACACGTCTTGCCACCAGTTGGTTATATTGACCACCGAAGTCAATAACAATAACCTTTTCCTGATTCATCTGTGTCTTCCTCTCTTTCTGTGCAATAATCAGCATGCCCCCTGACGCAACAAATTAGATTCTTCATTTATTATTGTTTACGAATGATTCGTCGTACCGGCATGCACCCTTCTTTCATTATAAATTACTGCCCCAATAATAACAAGGGCATTTTACACTTTCCCTTCCTGCTCTGAAGTCAAATCCCCTGCGGATGCACTCGGATGGAACAAATTTATTTTTCTATCCTCTCTTTGTCTTCGCGTGAATAAAATTGTAACTTCTATTTTTCTTTGCGCCTGTAAAATGACGCTTTCGATCTACGATCTTTCTTCCAGATAACCGTTCAGATCCTTCCGCAAATCCTCGAATATCTCCGCTGTGTCCGGATTTTCGGACTGAAATGACATCATTTGCTTTAAATATCCCTGCTCTTTTGCAATCCGCAGGCTTTCCGGATAAACGAGTTCAAATGTCAGTGACCCGTGCGCTACGATGTAATCTGCGGGACATTTTTTCAGCTTGCGAAGCACGGCATGATGCTCGTAAAATGCCTGCATAACTTCCGGCGTGATTGCCGAACGGAGAATGTCTTTGGTCTGAAAGCCATACACTTCCTCCATTGGCGTATCGCAGATCACCCGGAAAATGTCGACCTTGTCCGCATCCCGCAGAATTTGGCAAAACATCCGTGTCCGTTCATCCAGTCCCTTCTGAATCCGGTACGCACTGTGTTCCCCAATGGCTATGCGAAGCGTCTGCAATATATCGGATAACGGCATGTCCTCACTCTGGGCAGTGGGGGACTCATTCGCTCCCCCCATCGACCGCCACGTCCTCGCGTCAGCAACTAATTCTGTCGTCGATATCTCCGGCACATAATCCGCGATCAATCCCTCGTCATAAAGCAGCTCCACCGCAAACCTTGCATGATCAATGGACTGCGCATCCGAAAATGTATTGTACCGGCGCAGCTGCTCGAATCTTCCGACGTCATGCATCATCCCGCTAAGCCACGCAAGGTCAACCTCTGCCGCCGAAAGCTCCAGAGACTGCGCAATCTGCTCACACAGATTGGCAACGCGGTAGGTATGATCGATCTTTAATTTGATTTTCGGATTTGTACTGTCATAACGGTCGGTATATTCCTGAAAGGTCTTTTTTATATGTTCACGGTTTATTTTCATTGTCATCCTCTTTTCTCTTGTTGTATTACCAAAAGGAAAAGACACAGCAAAAATAACAAAACTATCTTTGCTGTGTCAAGCTATTCCAATTCATTCTGCTGATCCGGCTATGCCTGCGCTTTCATCTGTGCGTTCAAAGTTGCAGACCGGCTTATCTATTTCGAAATGTCCGCTCTCATGAGAACAGATCAAAAATATCCATAGAGTCCGCCACGCCATCTACGACATTACCGATCACACTGCCACGATCAGCCTTTACTGGGAATCATTTTGGCGATTCGTCCGGCAAATTCGGCAAAGTTCTGTGTCTGCAGAATGACGCGTCCCGGACCGGTGAGCTTGGTAAGGAATAAGCCCTCACCGCCAAGGAAGATATTCTTCAGCCCCTTGACCATCTCGATCTCGTATGCCATTCCCTTCTGAAATGCAACGACATTTCCGGTATCAACCTTGAGAACCTCGCCCGGTGCCAGATCCTTGATGACCTTATCGCCATCGATCTCCAGAAATGCCATTCCCTTACCACTGATCTCCTCGAGAATAAATCCCTCACCGCCGAAAAGACCGGAAGAAAACTTCTTGGTCAGTGTAACGTTTAAGTTGACCGTTGGCTCTGCGCAGAGAAATGCTCCCTTCTGGCAGATCATTCCACCGGACTCACCGACATTGAGCGGCATAACCTCACCTGCCACCGTAGAGGCAAACGCAATCGTTGCTCCCGGCTTGCTTGCGGTATAGTTTGCCATGAAGAGTGATTCCCCCGCAAACATTCTGCCAACGCCTTTAAACAGACCGCCTCTGGTATTGGTATCCATCTCGACACCATCTGACATCCATGCCATTCCTCCGGACTGTGTATACATGGATTCTCCCGGCTGATCAAATAAAATTTCCACCGCCGGCATGGTATTTCCTACGATTTTGTACTGCATTTTCCTACCTTTCCCTATACAACAATTGTTGTATTAGTACATGTGTCTCTAAACATACTTATGCGTTATCATGTTACGTATGCTTATAGTGTACCATAAAGGTGTCTGTTTGACCATCCCGGATTCTGTATAATTCAGGAATGTCACAGGTATTACTCCGCAGTACAAAATGAACGTGTTCTTTATTTTCAAATAAGGTGCGGGTACCGCAATGCTTGTTAAAATCCGGCTTATATTGTTCTCTAATTTAACTGTATGCACAAATCCACCACATTGTTATTCTAATTCACCAATATGCACGGATACACTGCCTTATTGTTCTAATTCAACAGCAGAAGCGGATCCACTGCCTTGTCATTTTCTTTTACCTGGAAGAAAAGATTGCTTCCTTCCTCGCTGAAATATTTGGTCGGTGCTGCAACATTTCCCAGGAGCTGACCTTCCTTGATCTCATCTCCCTTTTTCACCTTGATGTTTTTCAACTGACCGTAGGTGATCTTATAATTGCTTCCGATATCTGTCGTAACCATTGTGCCGGTGACGTCATCCTTGCTGATCTCCGTCACGGTTCCTGCCGCTGACGCTATAACCTTAGTTCCTTCATCTGCGGATATCTCGATTGCAGGGTTGCTTTTATACTGTGCCAGCGTCTTAAAATAAATATTGTTGCTTTGGCTGAATTTCATCAATACATCGCCCTTGACCGGCCAGCTTAATCCCTTTTCCTCATTAAAGGTTCGCTGTGACGCTGACATCATGGTCGCTTTGGATGATTTTCTGGCTGTGGTCTGCTTTTTGTTCGCTTTCACTTCCACATTCTTTTTGTTTTTGGCGGTTGTTGGCTTTGCTGCATTCATCGTGGTGCTTGCCTGCTTGCTGTCATTCCCTGTGATGTCCTGTGCATCCGCTTCCCACTTTTTGTTGATCGCCGCCTCCCCGGCTGCTGTTGCCACCGGCTGCTCTGCGAGCTTGCTGTTCCCGGTATTTCCGGTTTTCTGTGTCTGAAAATATGCTGTTCCCAGCACAGCAGCGCATGCAAGTACAGCGCACGCTGCTACATAAAAGCTTTTCTTTGACTGTGAGTTCTGATTTTTAAAATCATTGCGTGTGTATTTCATCCTGTCCCTCCATTCTGAGACGCTGCCGCCTCTTTTCATAAAAACCTTATTCTTTTCCCAGCCCATAAGCTTCGGGCTGCAGGTACAAAGGCGCACCTATAAAAGAAAGAAAAGCATCTCAAATCTATCGAGATGCTTTCCGATATCTTCTGTTTTTATTTTTGACAGGCATTTTTGAATTTATTCAATGACTTTAAAAATCTGTCGGATCATTTTCCTGCTGAACCGCTGTCTCCTGTGACACCGCCGTCGACATATCCGCTTTGCTCTGCGGTGGCATGCTGTCTGCCTCCTGTGCCATCGGTGGATTCGCATTACTCTGTGGTGACATGCTGTTGCTGTCTGCATTCTGCGGTGTCTGTGAATTCGCATTACCCTGCGGTGGCACAGTATATCCCGGCTGTGGCACCATATTGCGATAATTCATCTGTGTATGCACATATACTTTCTTTTCATGGTAATAGATCACACTGGTGTCTGCCAGCAGATCGTGAATCCCACGGTGCTCCTTCTGCGCAAGGATCAGCAGATAGCCGAGATTCATAATAACCCCTGACAGAAAGCGACCGATGCTCTCACGGTACAGCACCTCAAAAAACGTCATTTTACGATCCTCTGTGCTGACCACACGAAGCTGGAATAGCTTTTTGCCAAGCGTTGCGCCTGTGTAATAGGTCATCAGCACGAAGTAGAGTACCGTCAGCAGATAGCAGACGATATCCACGATCGAATACTGAAAAATAAAATTCCGTACCAGAACATTATCCGGATTATTCAGCGATACAAACCACATGGGTACCCGAATCACGGCTAATGCAACACTGACGATGATCATGTCTATCAGGAATGCCGTCAGACGTACGAAAAATCCGGCATATACCTGATCCTTCGTATTAGTCTGCATAATACATCAACACTCCTTTTCCCTTATTTTCAACAATGTCGACTGCCAGCTCACTGTCAGACTTTGGCATTATCTTCTGTACAGATCCCATCAGACCGGAAAGAAAATCAGAGCCGGAACTCTTGGCAACATCATAAACAATGTCCTTGCCGAGCTTATTTTCCTTCCGGATCAGTGCCTTCAGCTCATCCTCGGAACCGATCTCGTCCACAAGACCTTTCTCCTTCGCCTGCTTTGCCGAATAAATACGACCATCGGCAATCTTCTTGACCGTATTGATATCCAGTCCACGTCCTTCGCTGACAATTCCGGCAAACTGGTCGTACGCCTCGTCAACAAGGCTCTGCAGAATATCGCGCTGCTCATCGGTCAGATCAAGTCCGCCGGAACCCATAGACTTATTCTTACCACTTGTAATATCAATTTCCTTGATGCCAAGCTTATCGTAGAGCTTCTTGTAATTGGTCAGGGATACGATCACACCGATGGAGCCGGTCCAGGTATTACGGTTGGTATAGATCTTATCCGCTGCCATGGAGATATAGTATGCACCGGAGCAAGCCTGCGATCCAAAGTATGCGTATACCGGTCGCTTTGTTTTCTCCTTGTACTCCATCAGCTTCAGATAAAGCTCATCGCTCTCGTACACTGTTCCACCCGGGCTGTTCACATATAAAAGGATCGCTTTATTGTTCTTTGATTTTTCAAGCTGATCAACATAGTTCATATAAAGATCATGGTTGTACTGTCCGTCATCTGATCCGGTCAGGCTGACACTTCTGGAAGAGCTTGCCTGTATAGTACCTACAATATTAAGTACTCCAACAAAATCGTTTGTCGGAAGGGTAATCTCTTCCTCTGACTTTCCCCAGATACTGCTCAGCACATCCGTAGTATTTTTCTTGTCTTCGGTTGCTGCAGTCAGCTTTGACTGAACCACATTAGAGAGAATCCCTGTTGCACATACCGCAATAAATACGGCACCTGCCACAACGATTCCGATTAACTGTTTCTTCTTCATAATGCCTCCTACATGTTTCGTCAGATCTTAGAATATCCAAAACTATTTACGATCGCATCAAGCTTCTGTTTCTGATCACAGAACGGACAGGAACCCGGACGGTATGTCGCATAGTCTGGGATATCACTGGTGGTGAAGATGGAATCCACATCCACGCCTCCCACATTATCTACAGCAGAGAACAATGCGGATACACCCTCTACGATACCGCCATAGTAGCTGATACCATCAATACTCTGCTGAATCGTCTTACCCGTGGTTGCACTTGCAATCAATACCACAACATGCTTATGTAATACCATCGGCTCTACATTCTCACGGAAAATGATCTGACCACTGGAGTTGATCTCCGGCGTAATTACATTGACACACTCATGCGAATTGAGTGACATGATTCCCGCTGCTGTAAGCTCCTCCGCAAGATAAGCTCCGATGACTTCGCACCCATCCATACAAACAATCGCATCAACCGCAGTCGTGTGACGATATTTCTTAACCATTTCCTTTGCCACAAGCTGTGCCTCGGTATGACGGTATTTGATCGGCGTCATATCCAGATAATAATTGATGTGCGAATGATTTGTTGCAAAATGTCCCGGGATCGCCTTTAACTCGATCTTACGATTGCACTTTGCAGGAATCTTAATAATGTTGTCCATACTCATTGTGTCCACCTTCCCTTCTTTTCATAACTGCCCTATGCAAACACAATGCATAGGGCAGCGATACAATGTTTCATAAACTGAAACGGTTATTTAATTATTCGTTATCCTCAGGTACTTCTACTTTTACCTTCTCAAGATGCCAGATTTCCTTTGCATACTCCTCAATGGTACGATCCGATGTGAACTTACCACTCTTAGATACGTTCAGAAGTGCTGATCTGGCCCAGCCTTCCTCATCGCGATATGCTTCCTCTACTCTCTTCTGTGCATCTGCGTAAGAACGGAAATCCTTGAGGATAAAGTACATATCCGGACGTCCTCCGTTGCCATCAAGCAGGGAGTTGTAGATATCACGGAACTCATCAAGATTGCCTGATGCATAAGTACCGTCAACAAGCTGTGTCATTACGGCACGGATATCAGAATCGATGTTGTAGATATCGCGTGGATTGTACTGACCATTCTGCTCATATGCGATAACCTCATCGGAAGAAAGACCGAAGATAAATGCATTCTCCTCGCCAACCTCGTCAACAATCTCTACATTGGCTCCGTCCATTGTTCCCAGTGTCAGCGCACCATTAAGCATGAACTTCATGTTACCGGTACCGGACGCTTCCTTGCTGGCAGTAGAGATCTGCTCAGATACATCAGCAGCCGCAAAGATGATCTCTGCATTGGATACACGATAGTTCTCAATAAATACAACCTTGATCTTATCCTTAATGTCTTTATCGTTGTTGATCACATCACCAACACTGTTGATCAGCTTAATGATTGATTTTGCTCTGTGATAACCGGCAGATGCCTTAGCTCCGAAGATGAAAGTACGTGGATAGAAGTCCATATCCGGATTCTTCTTCAGCTCGTTATACAGATACATAATATGAAGAATATTCAAAAGCTGACGCTTATATTCGTGAAGTCTCTTAACCTGTACATCAAAGATGGAACGAGGATTTACCTCTACACCGTTGTGCTCCTTGATGTATTTTGCAAGACGAACCTTGTTCTGATACTTGATGTTCATGAACTCCTTACGGCTCAGCTCATCGTCTGCATAAATACCAAGCTCGTTGATATGTGCCAGATTTGTGATCCAGTCATCACCGATCTTCTTAGTCACCCAATCGGCCAGAAGCGGGTTGCCATGAAGCAGGAATCGTCTCTGTGTGATACCGTTTGTCTTGTTGTTGAACTTCTCTGGCATCATCAGATAGAAATCCTTAAGCTCCTGATTCTTGAGAATCTCTGTATGAAGCTTTGCAACACCGTTTACAGAGAAACTTGCTGCAATTGCCAGATGAGCCATCTTAACCTGACCATCATAAATGATAGCCATCTTCTCAACCTTGCTGTTATCTCCCGGATAAGCAGCCTGGATCTGAAGAATGAAACGACGGTTGATCTCCTCTGTAATCTGATAAATACGAGGAAGCAGTCTTGAGAACAGCTCGAGTGGCCATTTCTCCAGTGCCTCTGACATGATCGTATGGTTTGTATATGCACATGTCTTATTAGTAATGCTCCATGCCTCATCCCACTCAAGACCATAATCATCTACGAGAATACGCATCAACTCAGATACTGTTACGGTTGGATGTGTATCATTTAACTGGAAGCATACCTTCTCGTAAATCTTACGGATATCGTCATGCTTCTCCATGTATTTTGCAACGGCTCTCTGAACACTTGCAGATACGAAGAAATACTGCTGTTTCAGACGAAGCTATTTACCTGCCATATGGTTATCATTCGGATAAAGCACCTCGCAGATGGTACGTGCCAGATTCTGCTGCTCTACTGCCTTCTGATAATCACCCTTGTCAAAGGAATCCAGATTGAAGGTATCAATTGCCTCCGCATCCCAGATACGAAGTGTATTTACTACATTATTGTTATATCCAACAACCGGCAGATCGTAAGGCACTGCCAGAACTGACTGGTAGTTCTCCTGTACGAACTTGTCTCTGCCAAACTCGTCTTTGCGCATTGCTACATAGCCGCCAAATTTAACCTCGACAGCGTACTCAGGACGCTTGATCTCGAATGGATTGCCATTCTTAAGCCAGTCATCCGGCTTCTCAATCTGATAACCATTCTCAATAACCTGCTTAAACATACCATATTTATAACGGATACCACATCCATATGCCGGATAGCCCAGCGTAGAAAGAGAATCCAGAAAACATGCTGCAAGACGTCCAAGTCCACCGTTACCAAGTGCGGCATCCGGCTCCTGATCCTCAATGACATCCAGATTCATTCCAAGCTCCTCAACAGCTTCCTTGATTGCCTGATTGCCTTTGAGGTTAATAATAATGTTTCCTAATGCACGTCCTGTCAAAAACTCCATGGACAGATAGTAAACCGTCTTTACATCCTGCTCCTCATAAGTCTTATGAGTTGCCATCCACTGGTCTACCACAATATCCTTTACCGCATAAGAAACTGCCTGAAACTTCTCCTGATCGTTTGCCTCTTTGATGGATTTACGGAACAAGACCTTTGCATAATTCTCAATGTCTTTTTTGAATTCTTCCTTGTTAATTTCGTTCATTCGTAGTATCCTCCCTGAAATTATCTACTTAAAGATTCTATTCATAGTCACCATATCATCATATACTATAAAAGTCAAAAAATCAACGAATGGTATGCAATTTCTTGATAAAATAACCTGATTTATACAACGGTTTCCCACGTTTTTGACATACGTAACATTATTTTGAATAAAATATATCAAAATTGTATTTCGTCCTGTGCATCAGGCATTTTCCTGATCACATCCATATGAGGAGACTCTTATGTTTTCATTTCATATCCCTTTCCGAGCAGCCTTTCGTCACCCATTCCACTGTTTATACCGCATTCCTGCGCTGCTTATCCTGCTTGCACTCTCATTTTCCCTTACCGGCTGTCACAAAAATGAGCTTCCCGCCAAAGAAAAGGAGCTTGACTTTACCGTGGTCGCAGGAACGGATATCCCTGCCGAGCTGCAGGAGCTCATCGATGAACGTCTGAAGGATCCGTTTGAACTGACCTACTCCGACGGCACATGCCTTTATATCGTCAAGGGCTATGGCTGTCAGCAGACAGAAGGCTACAACATTACAGTCAATAACTTCTATCAGTCAGCAGACGGACTCGTTTTTGACACAGAGCTGACCGGCCCCCACAAAAATGAAGAAATCAGCCAGTCCCAGACATATCCTTATATTGTGATCAAAACAGAATTTATTGATGCACCTGTTACCTTTTCATAAAATATTCATACATTTCTAACTTTTACAACATTGAATCCCCGCCCCTTATTTTGTAAAATAAACAAAAGTATTACATTTATTTGCCGAATTACAGAAAAGGAGCTTATACTATGCCAGCATTTCCATGGAAATATCAGTTATCTGATCACTCCTGTTCCATCGAAGCAGGAGATCTCTTAAACAAATATACAAACTGTCCGGGTACACCGCTTCAGATCGAAGCGGTTACCGACAGCACTCTACGCATCCACGCAAGAACACAGAAGTCCTTTGCTGTCGAGACAGCCCCGTCTTCAACCGGTACTCTGAAGCTTGTCTCTGCTGCTTCCGGCGATTCAGCAGAAACGTCTGTTCTTGTTCTTGCCACAAATTCTCTCCGCATCACCATTGATGACGCACTTCATCTGCAGATTTCCTCTTCCGATGGTACTGTTCTTTGTTCCGATTATACCGGACCTTTACAAGAAGCAGAATCTCTCACAGAGGAAGAAATTGAGCAGATGCGCCAGGAAGGACATGTTGTTCATGCCGGGGATGACGCCTGCCGTTTCCAGATTACCAAAAAGCTTTTTGGTGATGAAGCTTTCTACGGTCTCGGAGACAAAACCGGTTTTCTCAATAAGATTGGCTATGACTACACCATGTGGAATACAGACAACCCTGATCCACATGTAGAGAATCCAACCTTCAAGGCACTGTACAAGTCCATTCCTTTCTTCATTGCACTGCGAAATGACTGTGTCTACGGTATCTTCTTTGATAACCACTTTAAGACAAACTTCGATATGGGATACAGTTCTACCGACTACTATTCCTTCGGTGCTGCCGACGGCGAACTTGACTACTACTTCTTCTACGGAGACACCATCGCAGATATCATCAGTCAGTACACTGCCCTGACCGGTCGCTGTCCTCTGCCTCAGCTCTGGACCCTTGGCTACCATCAGTCCCGCTGGGGTTACTCCTCACAGCAGGAGGTTCTTGATCTGGCTCAGAATTTTATTGACAATGATCTTCCCTGCGATGTCATCCATATGGATATTGACTACATGGATAACTACAAGGTGTTCACTGTGGACAAGAACCGTTTCCCGGATCTGACAGCCCTCAGTGACGTTCTCCACCAGAAAGGTATCCGTCTGGTTACTATTATCGATCCGGGCACCAAAGTTGAGAATGGATACCACATGTATGAGGAAGGTATTAAAAACAACTACTTTGCTCAGACTCCGGACGGAGAAGTCTACGAAAACGTTGTATGGCCGGGAGACTCTGTGTTCCCTGATTACACCTCCTCCATTGTCCGCAACTGGTGGGGAAGTCAGACAAAGTTCCTGTTAGATCAGGGAATCTCCGGTATCTGGAATGATATGAACGAACCTGCCAGCTTCCGTGGACCTTTACCGGATGATGTGGTCTTCCCGGGGGATGACATGCCTCGTCAGCACAAAGAGGTCCACAATGTATTTGGTCATCTTATGGCAAAGGCAACCTACGAGGGTATTAAAAAGAACAGCGGAAAACGTCCTTTTGTCATAACCAGAGCCTGCTATAGCGGCACACAGAAATACTCCACAGCATGGACCGGTGACAACCAGAGTATCTGGGCACACCTTAAACTTTCCATTCCTCAGTTACTTAACCTCGGCATGTCCGGTATGCCTTTCGTAGGAACCGACATCGGCGGATTTGGTTCCAATACAAATCCGGAGCTTCTTAGCCGTTGGATCCAGGCAAGCTGCTTTGCACCACTTTTCCGTAATCACTGTGCTAAATTCTCCCGCTGCCAGGAACCATGGCAGTTCGACAAACAGACGCTTGATATCTATCGCACCTATGTGCGCTTAAGATATCGGTTCATTCCGTATCTGTATGATCTGTTCTACGAGGAGTCCCGCACCGGTATGCCAATCATCCGGCCTCTCGTCATGCATTACCAGAACGACCCTGAGGTACGCGAATGCAATGATGAATATCTGGTCGGCGACCGCATCCTTGTTGCTCCGGTCACGGACCAGGGAGTGCATGTCAAAGCTGTTTATCTTCCGGAGGGAACCTGGATAGACTACTGGACAAAGGAGCGCATCTCAGGTGGCAAATACATCCTCCGCGATGCCCCGATCGATGTTTGTCCGATCTACATCAAAGGCGACAGCATCATCCCGGCATGGCCACAGCTTGATCATATTCCGGATGGCGGTTCCGAAGAACTGATTCTGGAATATTATCCGGCTTCTGCCGATTCTTCAAAATATGTCCACTATCAGGACAATGGTGCTGACTTCGCCTACGAGGCCGGAGAATACAACCTCTATCGGTTCCGGGCGGACAAAGATGGAGAACTCTCTGTCTCCATGGAACACGAGGGATATGAGCACCATTACGAAACATTACGCTTGGAAGTGTATTAATGTATTATCTCATCCGGTACATAGCAGGTATGTGATATCCGCAAATGAAACGATATCACCCACCCGGCAAAGTACCGGATGTTCTTTTATCAGACGTTTTCGATTCAGAAACACTCCATTCACCGAGGAAAGATCGGTCAGATAAATTCCATCTTCACCAGTCTCCAGCCGTGCATGCTGCCAGCTCACCTGGGCTGCCGGTATCACAACGTCACTCTCCAAACCTCTCCCCACTACCAGCATCTCCCGGTCAAGCTCCACTCTTTCCGGCACATAAGAATACTTTGATGTGTTTTTAAGATAATACGGAAACACCTCCTTTCGACTCTTTTTTCTCTTTGGTATCGGTGTTGCTGCGACTTTTCCAGATAACTTCTTCCGTGTATCACTATTCCTCCTTATATCACTTGAAAAGCTATCTCTACCGGCAACCGTTTCTACAACTGTCTGAACTGCCCCATCCGCTTTTGATGGATCTGTTTCTAACGGCGGCAGGTCTTCTTTTCCTCGATGCATTTCCTCACTTTGATACCCCTCCCTTTTTCCTCCACCACGTTCTTTGCCATATTCTTTCAGATAGGCATCCAGTTCTGAAATATAAAACTCCCTCTCCCGGATCCGGTCATACAGACCATATACAAATGTCCTCCCTTCCTTGTCCCGGTGATCGGTCACTGTCAAAAGATATTCGCACAAAGATTGCATCTGTTTTCCCAAAAGCTCCTGTCTTCCCGGAAAATAGCAAAACGAGAATTCCTTCACATCCGGATTCCAGAAAATGTACTCCGGTTGCATCAGAAAGTGATCCGGATTCAAAAAAAACTTTTCACTTTGGTGACAACACTGACAGATATCACTGCACAACTGATATGCCGTCGTATAATTTAGTTTGTTTTTTTCTAATAACCCGGAAAGCGAAATCTTGCCACGAACCAAATAATAATAAATGCACTGATTATCCACATATCGAAGCTGCAATGGCACAATTCCCGCAACCTCATTATGCAGAAGCATCTTAATATCAAGCTGCTCTCCGTAATCCTCCGCTCCCTCTACCACCAGAGATCCACTCTCCTCCCGAAGCTCCCAGCTATCCCGGCTCGTTCCTGCCATGCTCCGTTCCCTCCTTTCCTTTGATCCGCAATGCTTTTTCCGGCTGTACTGCAGAAATGCTATGCGTTATATTACTCTGAAAACGATTTCCTAAAAACATCTGCATTACCGGTATGTGCCATACTGCCGATGCCGACAGCCTGCCTTTGATCACCAATGCATTCTGTTTGATATCCAACTGATCCACCGCTGCGATCCAGAGGCATTTCTGTATCTTTTCTTCCCAGTCATCGAGCTCCGCTTTCCGGTCAGCTCCTTCTTCTGCCAGCGGTTGCAAAATCATTTCCTGCAGCATGCCGTCCATCACCATCTGATCATGCAGATAAAACAGTTGAAACATCCACGCATACATAATCCCCAGTACCATAGGAACAATAAATGCAGCCTCCACCGTGTAACTTCCATCCCACATGTAACGATTCATTCCTCTCACTTCCTCCTCATACCGTTAATTAATTTTAATAACAACCGCTACGAAAGCGTCATCTGCTGCCAGAGCATCGTCAAATATCCCAACAGCAAAAATGGCAGAAATGGTATCCTCGTCTTTCTCTTTTTACGCAGGAACGCCACCAGAAAAACTGCCACCGCAAATGCATAAAACAGGCTGTACGCCATGAAACAGATTCCCTGTTCCATGCCTGCTGCCATAACCAACATCCCCATTACGATCCCATCTGCCCTGCCAATCTGTCCCTGTGTCAGCACACTTGCCGTATACAGAATAACAGCTACAAGCACGCCGGGAAGAAACTGTGTCATAATTCTTTCACCCGAAAATTCTCCTGACATCAGTGTCCAGATCAAAATATAAACACCCATTCCCCAGACAAGCGGCATCCAGACCTTTTTCCAAAGGCAGTCCATCACAGCACAAATCCCCATTATAACGATCACTCCCACATTCCATCCAATTTCCGTCACTCTGTTGTTTCCTTTCTATTCCCACATTTGCTGCAAGGCGGCAGACTGCCCGCCTTCGACCGGCGAACTGACCGGACGGTTCTCTTTAATTTGGGACAATCTTCCCGAATATGATACCGTTCCCCGTATGAAGCATAGTAAACATGCATTCCTGCCGGCTGCGTTTCCGACCGGCAACAGCTCTCACACGGATAATAAATTCCACCTGACTGGTTCCGTTTTCTTTTCAATACGAACACCGTATCCTGCCTGATCCTCGGTCGCAGATAAGTACACTCGCGGTCCATATGGTATACCCGTCCATTCTCTGCGATATAAACAAAATAATCTCCCTCCTCATCCGAAACCATGCTGAGACCGGAATAATCAACCGCTGCCATCTGCTGGTACCGGTGCAGTCCAAACAATCGTGAGCCAAGAAACGGAATTCTCTGATAATAATCGGTACAGACAAACTCTTCTCCTCCCTGCTCCTCCCAACGGATCAGCACCTTCTGATCTGCTATTCCCTGCAGCGCTGATGTCCTGCTCTGTGTCATTCCATATGCCTGAACCGTCTTCAAAAGCGCCATCTGGACATTATTCTGCTTTACCGCACCGGTAAACAGACAACCAAGAGACATCAACACCAGAAATCCAAGCGGCACCACAAAGGCCGCTTCGACCGTATAGGAAGCCTGCTCCCACCGCCTTTTCATCAAACCATTCCGATTGACCATCTAATCCCTCCTACATTTCTGTTACTGACACACTGTTTATACTGCGTCTGTTGTGTAAACCGCTGTCATCCCTCGATTCTGCCGGAAGTTATGTAGAACGCCTTCTCAAAATTATTGAAGAGAATTATACTGAATTTTTAGTTATCAAAAAGGTTTCGTTTATCAAAAAAGTTTTATTGAGAATGAACATTCTATATCTATAATATATTGGTAGGGAAAGCCTCCGATAATTTTCAATGCGTTTCATTCTATAAATTCCGCAAAGGAAGGCGTCCCACATAACCTCCGGCATACTCGACAGACCATTATCTGAAATCACATCAGGTGTATCCATACACAACACAAATTCTTCGCTGAAGCGTTCCATTACGGCTTATCTTTCCCCGTTTTGATACCAGCCCGCCCGCGAGCCCGGAAAGCAGAACCGGAATCGAATAGGTAATCTCTACCCTTGTGCTGCAGATGCATTTGTCGATGGAAAAGGTCTGGTTAAACTGCTCACGCAGATCAAACTGGATCACATCCAAGGTTCTCTGATAAAGCTCCTCCCAGGTATTCATCAGAAGCATAAGCCAGAGATACTGCATGTATCCCAGCCCACTTCTCATATCTGTCAACCGCGTCGCACTTTCTGCTTTGGGATAATTCTGTGCTTTCGCACGAAACAGTGCCTTCCCTGCTGTACAGATCTGGGCATACTTCATCTGGAAGCTGCTCTGATTCTTAAGGACTGGAACTCTTCTGCCCAGCAGTAATGCCGTGACATCCACGCAGGCTTCTTCCATGGCAAGCACCAGCAATATGCCGTGCTGAATCACCGGAATAAATGCTTCTGCCATCAGCGTTGCTGCCAAGGCTGTCGCTGTCTCCAGGCTCTGTGAGAGCAGGATCGGATCCTTTTCGACATACAGAAAATTGATCAATGCCCGCATTGTAAACAAACGACTGACAACGGATGCAAAAGCATCCTTCTGACTGCTTTTCCCACTGACTAAATACTCCAGACCATACGGAACCGCCTCTCCCTGATGGGAAATATACGATCCCAGCTTGTCCATCGCATACACGATCAATTCACCCTTTTTCTTCTGATCATCCAACATTTCATCGTTCCACATAGAATCCGACTGCGTAAGAAACTTCTTAAGTATACCTGTTCCCGACTTTCCTTTTGTCCATTCCAGCTCCTCATTCTCCACCGCTGAAGCCTCCCTTGCCTCAAGCTGACGTTCACAGAGGGCGGTTTCATCGCATACCAGAGACAGTACACCATCCCTCATCAGCTCTTTAACAAACTCCAGCGGATTCTCTTTATTCCTATTTCCACCCTTATTTTGCCTTGTATCGGTTCCACCGTCTGCATCAGCACCAGATTTCTCCTCACCCTGATCCGCCTGCTTTGTATCCGAAGACTCTTTTGCCTTCTGCAATCGATCATTTTGTTCCATATCATCAAGAAGACCTTCTCTCTGTCCCCGATCCGTTCCACGAACCTGTCCAAGCAGCGATTTGGTCATGTCCCGAAGACCTTCTGTAGTGATCCACTGACGTAGCTGCTTTCGAAAATATTTCTCCTCGGTCAGATAATGCACCTCCTCCAGCTGCGTGCTGATCGCACTCATCTGGTAGATGGAAGCATACCTCCCGGGAAGAATGCTCTTTTCCTGTGATACCGGTCGCTCCCACAGATTGTCTGACAGAATCTCTTCATAACGTTCCAGCCAGTCCCCACCTCCTTTTCCGTTGCAGCCGCCATAGCCAAACAGACCATACTCCGTAAAAAGCTCCCGGTTATATTCTCCATACACAGCAACGTCTGCTCCATATGCCGATGTTGTCACATAACCTCCTGACCCAAAACATCTGGCACTATCCAGCGCCGCCCCGGTAAGGGTGAACAACAGCAGGAAAATAAATGTCATGAAAACAGTAATACTCCCATCCTCCATACCATTCTCTCTACATAGTGATCTCATCATTAATCGTTCCTGCTCCGTCGTCAATCTGTGAAAATGCATTGCTGATAATGGTTGATATCTTATCCTTGAAAATTACGATCAACGCAATCAAAATTACAAGAATTAACACAATCTCCACTACACCAATTCCATCCTCGTTATCCCAAAACTCTTTCATAAGTCCCATATACTCACCTTTCCTTCCTTTCTGTTCCTCTTACATCGACTGAAATGCTGCCGCCATGATCAATGCAAATACGACGACAAGCATCATGATCATTGGCAATAAAAGCTTTGTTCCGGCTTCTTCTCCGAGCTGTCTGGCAAACTCTCTTCTTGCACGCAATGCATCCTCTGCCTCAACCTCCATCCGCCGCAGCAGATCGTCCGAGCCCTTCCTTAAATTCTGCACCAGAAGCGTGCTGAACTTCATATACGAAAGCATGGAGATCCGCCTGCCAAACGCCTGATACGCTGCCGCCTCGCTTTTCCCGTTCTCCATTTCCATCCGGGTCAATATCATCTCTTCATACAGATAATGACCGGAAATCTCACCACACTCTCTGCGTGCCTCGTAATCCTTTGTGATCCGCTGCCAGGCCCCTCGTATTGTAAGTCCTGCTCCAAGAAGCAAAATAAAACGCTCTATCATCTCGGGATACTCCTGCTGCAGCTGCAGTTCTCTTTTCCTTATCCCCTGCTCTAACTGATAATCGAAAAGAAACGGCAAAATCAGGCTAAATAATATTCCCATCAGCAAAATCCTGCGCCATAACGGATGATTCACCTCGCTATAATGCATTGTCTGGTTCCCAATACGTCCCGGTAGCGACACACGTTTCTCCTGTGATGAGTTCTCTTTCTCCATCTGCCACTGCTTTTCCCAACTCTCCCAAAATCTCTGTTCTCTGCTTTTGTTTGGGGGACACAGCAGTAAATTAAGCATCATCGGCTCCTTTACATCACAGTAAACCATCTCTGCTGTAAGCGTGACTTCGGTCTCTTCCTTCAGATCGTCTGTATTTAATGTTCCGTCTTTATTGACATATCCGGCTGCATCCAGTTTCCATCGCACCTTGACTGCACTGTCCTGTATTGTGGACACCAACCGCAGTGGTTTTGTTATCTTCTCTGCAGACGGATTCTCTCCCAGATAATGTTTTTTAATATACTCCCTGCCTTCGGCAAGCTTTGCTGCAAGTTCCTCCTTCCGATACTCCCTCTCGGGAATCTCTATCTCTATGGTTTTCCGGTTGCCACCTCCCTGAACGGTGATCTCCGTCTTCCTGCTCCCTCCCCCGGGTTCAAGCCGTTTCAATTCTCCGGTTCCTGTAAGCACCTTTGTTCCCTGTCCCGCAAACGCTGCAATCGCCACAAGTACAATCGTAAAAAGCACAGTCCACAGCCCTGCCTGAAACCTCCGGCAATCATCCCACACCTCAAGCTCCTTTACCGGACTTCCCGGTCGGAGCATCTGCAGATGCTTTCGCCGTCCCTCCGAAAATGGCACATGCAGCCGTAATCTCCAGAACCGATGCAGACAATATGCTAAATTGTCAATCCCTTTGACGCTCTTCATCCTGTCTTCCTCCCTGTAACAGCTCATTTTCCACTTATCCTCTAATGTGTGCATATCCGCAAGCTCAGACAGTGATCCGGCATATTTTTTCACTGAGCAGGTATGCCGCAAGATAGATCATCAAAAACACACTCATCTCGATCCGTCCCCGGATTCCACCGTAAAAGCCATCCAGAAAGCCCGGCGAACATATCCAAAAATAAAGGATCATCCCCAAAGGTACGATATTCATAATACGTCCCTCCATCTGCTTTCCGGCGATCATCGTGTGAATCTCCCTGCTCACCTCTATCTTCTCCCCGATCCGGTCTGCGCTGGTCCTCGTGATCTCAACCAGATTGCCACCCGACCGGCGAGCTGTCCGGAACACCTCCGCAAAGCTTTTGATATCCTGCACACCGCTTCGCGCGGCAAATTCATCCATAACCTGTTCCACCGGCCGATTCAGCTTTAACTGCTCCAGCATCACCTGAAATTCCCAGCTAAGCAAAGATTCTTTGCCATATACAACCATCAGATCCCGCCGGCTTTCTTCTATTGCATTTTCAATGGAATAGCCTGCATTTAAAGCTGCCGCAAGTCCCTGAAGCCCCTCCTTAAATTCCAGATTAAGCTGCCAGCGGTACTGCTGCTCCCACTTTCTTTTCAGCCGCCGGTACTGTAAAAAACACAATGGCGTTCCAATCAGCAAAACCCATAACAGACTCCGGTAAAACAGGATCAGTAATACAATCACCTCTCCTCCGGCGCGGATGCAGTCCCAGACCCGTCTATTATTCATCCGCTGTCTCCTTTCCTGCCATGATCAGTTTGTCCCTGTTCGCCAGCCGGTGATCAGTCGCCACCAGATGCCCTTTCACATGCTCCTTACTGCTGCCCTTCGTCTCTTGAAACTTATACAAAGGACGCAATACAATCTCGCCATCCTCAATGCCGCATACCTCATCAATCTCCAAGACCTTTCTTGACTTATCGCGCAGTCTGCCAAGCTGCACCACGATCTCAATCGCCGATGCGATCTGACTACGCACTGCCTGCAACGGAATATCCATTCCTGTAAGCACAAGCGTCTCCAACCGGCGCAGCATATCGACCGGACTGTTCGCATGACCGGTTGATATACTTCCATCATGTCCGGTGTTCATGGCACTGAGCAGTTCAATCACCGCCGCATCCCTGATCTCGCCGATAATAATTCTGTCCGGACGCTGACGAAGTGCTGACCGTACCAGATCCCGCACCGTAATCTCATTCTTCCCCTCCAGGTTGGCATTGCGTGTTTCCAGACGAACCAGATTCGCAATATTCTGAATCTGTAATTCTGCCGAATCTTCAATTGTCACAATACGCTCTGTGGATGGAATATAGTTTGACAATGCATTGAGAAAGGTGGTTTTGCCGGATCCGGTGCCACCACTGATGAAAATGTTGTATCTCGCCTCTACCAGTGTCCGCAAAAACACGGCTGCCTCTTTCGTGATACTTCCAAGCTCCAGAAGCTTGTCCATATCAAACGGATTCTCCGGAAACCGCCGTATTGTCATGACCGGTCCATCCAGCGCAACCGGTGGAAGCACGACATTCACCCTGGAGCCGTCAAGCAGTCGCACATCCACAATCGGTGATGCCTCATTAACCACCCGGTTCACCTTCGACACGATCTGCTGGATCACATCCTCCAGCTTTGCCTGACTCGGAAACTTCTTACCCGAATCCAGCAATCGTCCTCCCTTCTCGATAAAAATGTGATCCGGTCCATTGATCATGATCTCCGTAATATCCTGATCCTCCAAAAGTTCCTGCAGCACATCCAACCTGCGCACAGAATTAAAGATTTTTTTGACAAGCTCCATCTTCTCTTCGATGGTCAGATATTCCATCTGTCCACGTTTCAGGACACGTATCTCAATTTCATCCTGCATCTGTTCATCTGAGAAGCTGACACCCTGCTCCAGTTCCCGTAACAATTCCTCCTGTATCTCCTGCTGAATCTTCTCCAGACGTTTCTCACTCATATGTTCCCTCCCTCACATTGTATAAGATGCTGTAGGTCGTTCCGCTTTCATCTGCTTTTGCCCCCTTGCGTCATACGTACTGTATATTGTCAATTACTTCCTCCAGTCCTTCGCGCACCAGCAATCGTTCCAATGCGGCACGTCTTTGTTCCTCCCAGCGGCTTTGTGCTCTCGGTATATAGATGCGGTCACAGCAGTACAGCAGATACAACGAAGAATCGGTGAGAAATCCCACATCAAACACAACTCTTTCATATCCGGTTTCGTGTGCAAACAGTGATAACAGCCTGTCCACATCCTCCCGGCAAAGCGTATACAAATCTCTGAAATCCTCAACCGCTCCCAGATAATCCATTCCGTCGCACTGCGTGATCATTCTCCGAAGTTTTGCTGCCAGCTTTTCGCTATGCTGCTTCAAATAAAAGATCACCTCCGACATACCACTGTTCTCTGCAGTCCCGGCAGCTTTCATCACCTGTTGTTCTTTCCCAAAAAGCTCCAGATCAACAAGAATACTCTGTCTCCGGTCCTTCACCTCCGGCAGGAGCCGCTGCAATGGAACCGGTGCCCCGTACGGGCGGTAAATCCCTATAAACTCGGTCTGTCCTCCCGTTTTGGTGGCGGTAACAGACGAAGCTCCCTCCCCCTCTTCCAGAATCTGAAAAATTTCCTGCAGGATCTTTTCTGCCGACTGATACTTAAAGATCAATGGACATGTCTCTCCACCCTCTGCCACGCCGTTGCCCTCCGACATGATCACAAGATGTCTCGCCCGGTCAAGGTATTTTACCCCGGTCCGGTCGACATCCTCTCCCAGAAGCAGAACATCCGGCTGCCTGTCCTTCAAAAATTCATTCAAACTCTCGAGCTTTGTAAACAATCGGCTGTCTAACAGAAAATTCTTTCTGCCAAAATAATCCGCCAACGACCTCATATACCCCTGCGTGTCATACAAAGCCACCAGTAATTTATTCAAAAAATCCCCCCTGTTCTCTCAAGGCACACGATATAATACGCCATTGCCGCCAATGGTGCCAACGGAATTACCATCTCATAGCCATCCCTTTTCACATCGTAATATGTCTTCCTCCTGTGTAAGACCGCACAACAAACGAAATACTTCATTCTTTCTAAAAATTGCCGCTTTCCCAGCATATGAAGCAACGACGCCACCGCCGCCAGAACAGCAAACACAATTCCGGTATGTACCCAGAATTTCATTCCATACATTCCTGCAATTACCGATAACAGCTTAATATCCCCCGCTCCCATTCCGCGGATACAAAACATCGGCAGTAACGCAGCTGTCCCTAACAGAACACAGCAGACTCCGGCTCCCACTCCGACAAGTCCCTGTTCATACCAGCGCAGTAATAACGCCACCAGCCATCCTGCCACGATCAGATCGTTCGGAATCCGATACTGTTTCAGATCGCTGACGGAGCTTAACACCAGCAGGATCGTCATAGCAACACAATGGATTCTCCCACCTCCCTTTGCTTGGTGCCGCCCACTATAGCACCCGGCGATCCAGCCTGTCAAACGGAGCAATTCTGTGCATTTCTGCCAAAGTTTTTACCCATGAATTGTAAAAAACAACTGCAAAAGATAGAGACCTGCTACACCACTTATTCCTAAAATCGTGGATACACAGATTGTAATTTCGTTAATTTTGACGACGATATTTCCGCCAAAATAGCTGATCAGACCGTTACACACATAGACACAAACTAAGCAAAACAGGCACCTGATCAGTGCATTCAAAATAATTTTCCCAAGATTTCCCCAGATACAAATGATAAATAAAGTACATAAAATGATAAATGCCGCCATATACACTGCAATTTTCTCCATTTGCAACTTTGTACATTGCATTTCTTTTCATTCACTCATAATTACTAACAGTATATGCACGTCCATCGGCAGTATTCCCGCAAAAATTTTACCGATAAAATTTCACGTGTGAAATGTATAATTTCCTATTTGCATACCTATACTTTAGATATGAGTCTTGTACAAAAATATGGAGGTAATGATTCATGATCCGATTATTATGGAAAGAAAAAAAGAAAATCCCCCCAAAACGGAAGGATTTCCTAAAAAAAGCAATCTGTGATTGTCAACAGGCGATCAATGACGCCTATCTCGGTCTGCAAAATACCAACGAGCCGGATTTGATCGACCGATATATTTATGAAATGAACGCTGCAAATGTGCGCTACCGTTTTCTACTCAAGGAAATGCGTGAGCTTTCTGCGTCTTCTGCACCGAGCATCTCCCCGACAAACCTGGAAACCGACACCTCTTTGCTGAACCGTTCTTTCAGATAATAGATATGCAGATGCGACTTTGCACGCGTCATTGCAACATAAAACATCCGACGCTCCTCCTCGATGTCCTCTGTCAGCACTGCCTTGCTGTACGGCGTCACTCCCTCATTGACATCCGGGATAAACACGCACTCAAACTCCAGCCCCTTAGCACCATGCATCGTCATCAACAACACAGCATCCTCCGGCTGCCCGTTATCCCTCTGGCGGCTTTTCTCGCTCTGCTTTTTCAACTCTTCCCCATAGCTTTCAATATAGGCAAACCACTCCTCAAAATCCTTAAAGCCCTTGCTCGCCTCCTGCAGCTCGTCTAAGATCTCGTACATATCTCCCGCACGGATCCCGCGGTACTCCGCATATTCCTGAATATAATCGTCATACCCCACGCCACGGCGGATAAAATTGACCGCTGCATACGGACGCATATCTGCGATCAGTCCCAGATCCGCGCGCAAATTCACAATACGGTCCACCATCCAGTCCTTATCCTCATAGAAAAGCTCCAGCTCCTCCAGATCAATATAGGCATCCACCAGTGCATTCCGGTGGACATAACGTTTCGGACGGTTAATAATGCGCATGACATTGCCACGCTCGCGGTTGCCGCACGCCACCTTAATATACGTGAGAATATCCCGCACGATCCAGTGATCGTAAAGATTCGGCACCATCTCCTTCATGACAAACGGAATATTATATTCCTTCAGCTTCGCACTGATCGCACGCGCCTGCGTATTCGTCCGGAAAAGCACCGCCATCTCCCGATAAGGGATTCCCCGATTGCGATAGACAAGAATCTCCTCACGGATCTTTTCATTTTGCTCCGTCATCCCCTGAAATTCCTGCACTTGCACGGCAGAACCCGGCTTAAAATCCTTCTCGGTTCCAATAATTTTCTTGTCCAGACGATTCTTATTGTGACCGATCACACGTCCGGCAAGCGCAATGATCTCACCTTTACTCCTATAATTTACATTCAATTTACAGATCTTCGGAGAAAATTCCTTTCCAAAACTCTGCATAATATCCGGTCTCGCCCCGCGGAAACCATAGATCGACTGGTCATCATCGCCCACGATGAAAATATTATTGGCAGGCTGCGCTAACAGCTTCACCACATCGTATTGTACCTGATTGATATCCTGAAACTCATCGATCAAAATAAACGGAAACCGCTGTTGCCACATCTTACGGATATCCGGACGCTGCTCCAGCAGCTCATAACAGTACACAAGCATATCATCGAAATCAATCAGCCGCCGCTTTACCAGACCATTCTGATATTTCTCATAGATCCGTCGAAACGTATCTCCCGGACAATTTGGCGAATAGTAATGTGCCAGATCCATTCTGCCACCTTTCACACGGCTGATCTCCGAACCAAGATCATTCAAAAATTCATTTTCGTCCTGAATCTCAATATCGGTCTCGTCCACAATCTCCTTCAAAAGCTGACGTCTGACGTCCTCCTTGATGATATTGCTCGCCTTATAATGATATGCATGCTTCAAAATAGTGAAAAAAATCGAATGAAATGTACTGAAAGATACCGGTGCACTGTATGCCGGTGCCATCTGCTGATAACGCTGGCGCATCTCCACGGCAGCCGCCCTGGTAAATGTGATAACAAGAATGTTGGACGGATCTATGCCTTTTTGCTCTATTAAAAAACGGACCCGGTGGGTTATGACTCTGGTTTTGCCAGAGCCCGGACCCGCCAGGACCATCATCGGTCCCTCGAAATGAGAGACCGCTTTCTTTTGTGATTCGTTTAATTCCATACTAAACCCATATGTCTTTCTCAGCCCACAAAGTCTGCCGTGCGAAAATCATGTCCACGCGGAATCTGATAACATATTACTGCGCTGCTTCCAACAGTTCAATTCCCTTTTTGATACGGGCGATCGTCTCATCCTTACCGATGATCTCAATGATCTCATACGCTCCACCCGGTGTCATCTGCTTGCCGGAAACTGCAGTACGAAGTGGCCATAAGCACAGCCCGTTCTTAATCTCCTTCTCGGCAATATACTCCTTGCAAACAGCCTCAATACCCTCATGACTGTAGTCCTCAAGCTGCTCCAGACGTGGAAGCATATCCTTTAATACAACAAGTGAATTTTCGCTGTTTGTTTTCATTTTCTTGTGCGTATACATTGCGATATCATACTCCGGAAGCTCCTCAAAAAAGTCAATCTTCTCCTTGATGTCCGGGAAAATCTCAATTCTTGTCTTCACAAGATCTGCAATCTTCCTGAGATCGTAATCCTTTGTAATAACCTCTTTGATCACAGGAAGTGCTTGCTCATAATACGCCTCATTGTCCATCGCCTTGATATATTCGCCATTCATCCATTTCAGCTTGACAATATCAAATACCGCCGGTGACTTGCTGATATGATGATAATCAAAGTTCTCCACCAGTTCCTCAAGACTGAAGATCTCACGGTTATCTGTCGGACTCCATCCGAGAAGTGCCACATAATTGACAACGGCCTCTGACAAAAATCCCTGCTCGATCAGATCCTCATAAGAGGAATGACCGCTACGCTTACTGAGCTTCTGATGCTCCTCGTTAGTGATCAGCGGACAGTGGATATATTTCGGCTCTTCCCAGCCAAATGCATGATACAGTCTGGTATATTTCGGTGCGGAGGAAAGATACTCATTTCCACGCACAACGTGTGTGATCTTCATCAGATGATCATCGATTACGTTCGCAAAATTGTAGGTTGGATATCCATCGGACTTGATCAGGATCATATCGTCCAGCTCTTCGTTAGGCTGGGAAATATCACCATAAATCTCATCATGGAACGTCGTCACGCCCTCATTCGGCACATTGGCACGGATAACATACGGCTTGCCTGCTGCCAGATTCGCCTCGATCTCCTCCTTGGACAGATGGAGACAATGCTTGTCATATGCAGTGATCTCCTTGCCGCCAATGTTCTGCTTCAGAGACTCAAGACGCTCCTTATCACAGAAACAGTAATAAGCCTCGCCCTTGGCGATCAGCTCCTTGGCATATTTCATATAAAGACCGCTCTTACAGCGCTCGCTCTGGATGTACGGACCATAGCCGCCATCCTTGTCCGGACCTTCATCATGCTTGAGTCCGGTCTTCTCCAAAGTACGGTAAATGATCTGCAGTGCTTCATCAAAAAAACGCTCCTGATCAGTATCTTCTATTCTAAGTACAAAGTCGCCGCCCTCATGCTTGGCGATCAGATAGGTGTACAACGCCGTTCTTAAGTTTCCTACATGCATTCTGCCGGTAGGACTTGGCGCAAATCTTGTTCTAACCTTGCTCATTTTAACAATCCTCCACTAAAGAAAAATCTCCATCCGAAAAAACTCCGGACAGAGATTTATTTTAAACCGTTTTAAAGCGTTTTGCAACCTTATCCGGCTTTATTTCTTAACTTGTGCCATCTTTTCTTCTGCCTTCTCCGGAAAAACCGCATCCGGATCATAACCGGTAATGTAAGGAACAATCTCGCTCAGACACCCATACAGCCTGTAATCTGCCCGCGTATCCCCCAGCTTTTCCTCTGTATTTACAAGAATAAACTTATTACCTTTGTAGTATCTCTCGAAATGCTGGCAGATCGGATCTCTGACAGCAGAACCAAGCACAAGCAGCACATCCGCTGACTCGACGATGTCGCACACCTCGGACACCTTGCCATTGTCCACGCGCTCACCAAGCAGGATAAATCCGGGACGGATCGGAATCCGACACTTGTCGCACACCGGCTCTCCCTTCGACTCCTTTATGTACTTCATATCAAAAAGTTTCCCACACGCCGGACATATATTCTTCTCAATGGAACCATGCATGTCAAGCACATGCTCACAGCCCGCCTTCTGATAAAGCTCATAAACGGTACGCGTGATGATATGAGGCACCTTCCCCTTCTGCTGCAGCTGACGGACCGCCTTGTGAACAACCGTCGGCACTGCCTCTTTATTAATCGTCACATTCTTAATATAATCATAAAATATATCACTTCGTCTTGCATAAAATGCGGAGGATACAATCTCATCGTTGGAATATCCGTACTTTTCCTCCGTCTCATACGCCAGATGCTCTGCCCGCACACCGTTCAGTCCGGTCTCACGCATCGTATTCAGTCCACTCAGCACAACAATATTTCTGCTCTTATCAATAATCTCCTTAATTCTTTCTGCAATCTTCTCCATAACACATCCCCCTCTGCCAATTACTCGCCAAGGTAAGTGCAAATACTCTCCACCGCTTTATCAATACCGGCAATATCACTGCGGACAACCATGTCATAGTTGGTCAGATTCGTCCACTTTTCACCCACATGATAATTGTAGTAGTTCGCACGGCGCTTATCATTCTTTAAAATAATCTCCCCTGCTTTCTTCTCGCTCTCACCGTAAACATCAACGACACGCTTGAGACGATAATCCAAAGAAGCCTGTACAAATACGTTAAAAATATTGACCCGCTCCTTTAATACGTAGTCGGCACATCTGCCAACAATAACACATGGTCCGTCATCGGCAACCTTACGGATCACATCGGACTGTGCCAGGAAAATTCTGTCATCCAGAGACAACCCGGAAAATCCAAAGTCCTGATTCCCGTAAACATTAATTCCCATTGCCAGAGAATATAAAAGGCTGTTCGTTGCCTTATCCTCTGCCTTTGCAAAGGTCTCCTCCGCAAATCCGCTCTCCTTTGCAGCACGCGTGATTAACTCGTTGTCATAAAACGGGATACCATAATGCCCGGCAAGCTTCTGACCAACCTCTCTGCCGCCACTGCCATACTGTCTGCTGATTGTAATTACTTTGTTCATATAAAGGCCCCCCTTTTTCACGTTCACATAAACAACTTTATAGATTTATTATACATCATTTTGGTTATTTTCACAAGGATTTTTATATTTTATTGTCATTTATTGTGAAATATTCCTAATTATTTCGTTTTAATTTGGTAATATTTTTAATACTACGTTTTTCTCGCTCTATGTTTTCTCATGGAATATTTTTTGTCTTCGGAAACAGATTTTCCAATATACAAAAGGACGCTGATATCTCTATCAACGCCCTTGTCAATTTACAAAAAGATTAGCATACCAGTTTCATTTTGTAAATACTTATTATTGCATCATTACTCCACCGGTGCGATGCTCGGGATCTGCACATCGGCATCCACATCCGCGCTATAGTCCACGCCATCAATGCAGAATCCGAAAATCTCATAGAACTCCTGCCAGTATCCTTCCAGATCTGTCACTTCCTCGAGATTGTCCTGATCAATCTTCTCCCAGATTGCAGCGACTGCCTCCTGCACCTTCGGCTCCATCTCCCAGTCATCCATGCGGATCAGACGGTTCTCATCGGTCACAACCTCGCCACCATTACAGAGACGGTCATGGATCATGCGGTACATCTGCTCAATACAGCCCTCCTGCACGTTCTGCTCCTTCATCACCTTGAACAGGATCGCCAGATACAATGGCACGATCGGAATGGCTGCGCTGGACTGTGTCACAACTGCCTTATTCACGGAAACGTATGCCTCCACGCCATCAACCTCTTCCTGAATCTTGTCTGCAGAAGCGTAAAGATCCTTCTTTGCCTGTCCAATAGAGCCTTCCTTATAGATCGGATAAGTCAGCTCCGGTCCGATATAAGAATACGCAACCGTCTTGGCACCGTCCGCAAGAACACCGGCATCCTTCAGTGCCTTGATCCAGAGGATCCAGTCCTCGCCGCCCATAACCTTGATCGTGTTGTTGATCTCCTCCTGTGTCGCCGGCTCGATCGTCGCTTCAGTAAGCTGGTTGCTGCGCAGATCAATCGTGCGGTTTGTGTACGCCTCACCGGTTGTCTTAAGTACAGACTTGTATGTCACTCCGTCCGGAGCCGTACGGCGCGGTGCCGCAATACTGTAGATCACCATGTCTACCTGACCGAGATCCTTTTTGATCGTCTCAATGGTCTGCTCCTTCATCTCTGCAGAATACGCATCACCGTTCAATGTCTTCGCATACAACCCGTCCGCCTGTGCGATCTGCTCAAACGCTGCTGTATTATACCATCCCGCTGTTGCTGTTCTCTTGCCCTTTGCCGGCTTATCAAAAATAATTCCGAGCGTATCTGCGCCGCAGGAATATGCTGCCGCAATACGGGAAGCAAGTCCGTATCCCATGGAACAGCCGATCACAAGAACCTTCTTCGGTCCTACTGTCTTAGGCTGTGCCTTTACATAATCAATCTGTGCCTGTACTGCTGCGCGGCATCCTGCCGGATGTGCCGTGGTGCAGATAAATGCTTTTACCTTTGGTTCAATTACCATGAAATAACCCTCCATAAACACTATTTCCTAAATATACAACAAAAATCGCAGAATCCATAAGAATCCTGCGATGCGGTCAAGCAGGATACGGGAGTCGAACCCGCCTCCTCAGCTTGGGAAGCTGATATACTACCGATGTACTAATCCTGCACAGAAGCCTGTAGTTTCTGCTCCTCTTCATTTTATACATATTGCTTTTGTTTGTCAAATATAAAAAGGACAAAACAACACCCGGTCAGAAACCTTTCGATTCCTGACCGGGTGCAATTTTATTGGCATGAATGGGTATCACTCACCGCCTTAGCGGTGCAACTGCTTTATCCCTCAATAGCGATGGTCTTGGTTTGTTCAACCGCCGGCTGTGGTTCCTTCTTTGGGACGGAAATCTTCAGGATACCATCCTCAAACTTCGCTTTGATATCCTCCTCGGTAACCTCCTCACCAACATAGAAGCTACGGCTGCAGCTTCCGTAACATCTCTCACGGCGAAGGTACTTGCCGCTCTTGTCATCCTTCTCATCGTTCTCGGATTTCTTCTCTGCGCTGATAGTCATGTAACCGTCCTTCAATTCGGCCTTGACATCCTCTTTCTTATACCCTGGCAGATCTATATCAAGCTCATAACCGGCATCTGTCTCTTTCACATCGGTCTTCATAGCGCTTGGCGTCGGGGTTGCATAATGAATCACATTCATTGGTCTTGCAAAATCATCAAACAAATCATCAAATAAATTCTCTCCAAAAATACTAGGCATCAACATAAGTCATTCCTCCTTCAATTAAACCTTATTGAACTGTTCTTCTCAGAGCAAGTAGGATGAAGTCCCGGTCATTTCTGACTTCCTATTACCTCTTCCCTTGTTCTGTAATATGTTATACCACTTTTATTAGCACTCGTCAAGAGCGAGTGCTAATAATTTTTGTGAAAGTTTTGTGAACTGCTTTTTATTCAATTCCACGAATGCGCTCTATCACGCTGCCCTGCCCGGACAACCTCTTCCATGCTGCCACCGGAATGACAACACACACGATTATCGTTACAAGTGCCGCTCCCAGAAGCGGAACAACCGGCACGCAGAATGCAACCTGACAATAGTTCATAGACTGATAAATCTCGTAAACAGCTGCCATGCCAACGGACATTGTCACAAGCCATGCTCCCCCTGCATACAGGATTCCCTCCCGGATCAGCATCTTAAGTATCTGCCACTGCGTCATCCCGATACTTTCCATGACTGAGAGCTCGGTTCGTCTGTTCTGTATATTTACCACAAAGGTGTTCATATAATTCATAGTTCCAATAAATGCAAGGATCAACACAATCCCCATACCGATCTGAGGCATATTCCCCTGTGCCTTTCGCATCTCATCTGCCTCCTCGAGCTTGGATTCCCAGGAAAAATTTCGTGTATTGGCATCTTTCTTCAGAATTGCCAGAATCTCTTCCTCCGTCCTACGGTCATACTCCTTCTTATACCGGATCCCTGTCTTTAGGATAAATGCTTTCGCATCAAATGCCTTTACCACCTGATCACTGACAATGAGCGTTGGCGGATATCCTAAAAGTGCCGTGTAATACGAATCATCCGTCACACCTGACACTGTAAAGCTTTTACTCTTTTTAAGATTCCGATAGAGCGTGCATGTCACTGTTTTGCCAATAAGATCTTTATCCGCAAGCTCCACACCATTTCGGTAAACAATACACACCTTTCCCGCGAGAAAATCGTTTTTGGACACCGGCGTGTCAAGCGTCTGATTCAGATGATCAAATTCCTCCTCGTCGATGCCAAGCATACTTGTTCCAAAGTTCTCCGGATGCTCTTTGTACTCCTTTCGATCCTTTTTATAAGGAATGCTCATCCATTTTGCATAAAATTCTTTCATCCACTTTTCCATAAGATCCGGTTCCCACGGAATCGTAATTTCCGAAAATACAATGGAATGCATTTCGGCAACACCTTGATTACTGCTAATCGACTTCTCGATGGAGCCGGTCAGAATATCCTTCCGATCCTTTGCTTTTTCCTTTATGCCGGTATCATTCTTAATGACGAGATCTGTGTTCATACTATTCGATACGATTGTGCGCGCCGCCTGACTGGAGATCAATGTAACAACGCAAAGATACACCGACAGACTCATCGCCAGAGACACAAGCACCATCGCCGTCCGCTTCTTATCCTTTACAAACTGCTCCCAGGAAATCCGCGCAATCACATTCCCCCGTGCCGCTTTCCTGCCGCTTCTTATCCCAGTTCCTTTCCTTCGGGACACCTTCATTCCAGCCCCCGGACGATATCCAAGCGCTTCTATCGGAGAAACCTTTGCTGCCTTGCGCACCGGTTTCCAACCCGCCAGACTGATCGTGATACCCGCCAGCAATACGGTCACCACCAGAACCGCCGGATGAAACTGCACCCCGATTCCATCAACATATCCACTTTGGATTCCAAGATTTTTCACGATCACCGGGATCAGAAAGAACGAGACGAACGCCCCCATTACACAACCGGTTCCTATCCCCATCGAACCTATCAAAAGCAGCTGCTCTTTGAGCATCACCTTGATCTGCCGTTCTGTCATACCGATTGTCTGAAGCAGTCCATAATGTCTTACTCTGCCTGCCACCGAAAGATACATGATGTTATAGATCAGCAGATACGCACACAGACAGGTAACAAAGATCAGTCCGATCAATCCTCCAAGGATCTCAACCGATTCTCCCAGATCTGAGACAAAGAAAAGAGCCTGCTGTTTCCCCAGTTTCATACTTTTTATAAATGCATTCTGCGTCTTCTTTGTCATCAGTCTCTGCCGAAAGTCCATGAAATATCTTCCTGATGCAGCATCGGAGTGCTTCCATCCCGACTTTTCATAAAACGCTTTGGACATATAGAACATCTTCTTCGTTCCATAGCCATCCCATATGCCACTGATCCGAAAGGTGCCTTTCTGAACACCATCGTATACGCCATACGTCACTGTGATCGAATCGCCGACTCCCAGCTCGTCATATCCACATTCCTCCAATGCTTCTCTGGTCACCATGATCTCATCTTCCGCAACCGGGTATTCCCCCTCCAGCTTCTCTCTCGCCGGTTTCATCATCTTCGACCAGTAATTCTCATCCGCCCAGCCAAGCCCAACACTCGGCGTATCATCGCGGTCTGTTTTCTCGATCCACCCACAGATGCCAAGAAAACCGGTCAGTGTAATATCCGGATTATTCTCACATTTCTGTGCCTGCTCATCCGTCACACCATACATGAGCGCATCAAACTTTGCCCCGGACATCCGGATGTTTTGAATCTTTAGCATTTTGAAGTAAGTGACACCCACCGTAAATATCGTAAATATCATGAAGGAGGAAAGAAAAACCGCAAGAAACATTGTCGCTGTTCTCCTTCGTCCGGTCTTTAGGGAATGACGTGCCATCCGCTTAACAACAGCGTTGTTAGTATTCTTAAGCATCCGGATCACTTCCCTTCTCTAAACCCCCGATGATCCTGCCATCTTCAATATGTACAATGCGGTCAGCAAGTTGTGCAATGTCCCGGTCATGTGTAATGAGGATCAATGTCTGACAGAATTGTTTAGATGCCATCTTTAGAAGTCCAAGTACGTCGTGACTCGTTGCAGAGTCAAGATTACCCGTCGGCTCGTCCGCCAATATGATCGCAGGCTTCGCCGCAAGCGCTCTGGCAATTGCCGCCCGTTGCTGCTGCCCTCCCGACAGATTCCCCGGTAATGCGTCTCTCTTCTCGGTCAGCCCCAAAAGTCCCAGAATCTCATCCACATACGCAGTATCAACCCTTCTCCCATCTAACTCGACCGGTAGGATCACATTCTCGTAAACATTCAGATCCGGAACCAGATTATAATTCTGAAAGATGAAGCCGATCTTCCTGCGGCGGAAAACGGCAAGCTGATCCTTCTTCAGCCCCTGAATACTCTTCCCCTCCACATACACCTCTCCCTCCGTCGGTATATCAAGTCCCCCGAGCATATGCAGCAGTGTACTTTTGCCGGAGCCGCTCTTGCCGATGATCGCCACAAATTCATGCTCCTTCACACAAAAATCAACGCCATCCAATGCCCGGATCGTGTTCTTACCCATTTGGTAATATTTCTTTAGATGATTGGTTTGTACAATATAATTGTCCATTGGTCTGCCTCCTTATTTTGATATTCACAGAATACCCGGTAAAAATCACAAACCTGTCTCAATTACGAAATATCACAATATTGTGATCACACCTTGTCCTGAGCATCCCGCCATGGAAGGTACAGACGGAACTCTGCACCCTCTCCCGGCTCCGACTCCACTTCTATGTAACCCTTCTGCAATTCCATAATCCTGCGTGCAAGATACAAACCAATCCCAACTCCCGGCTTATCGTGAACCTCCGGTTCCCGGTAGAATCTCGTAAAGATCTCCGCCTGTCTCTCCGGCACAATTCCCTTTCCGGTATCCGAAATACTGATCTTCAAGAAGATTTCCTGTCTCGTCAATGCGACATGAATCTCACCGCCGGACTCCGTGTACTTCACTGCATTGTCCAGAATATTAAAAACAGCCTCCTGCGTCCACCTGCCATCATGATCGATCATCACTTCTCCACTGCTCTCCATGAAAAGGTCGATCTGTTTCACTGCTGCATCCGGAACAACCGCTGCCACAGCCCGCCGCAGCGTCTCACAAATATCACCCGGTTCCTTCTGTATCTGCAGGATCCCCGTCTCCAGCCGGGACATTTTCACCATACTCTGCATCAGAAAATCGAGCCGCTCCACCTGAGTCTGCAGCTTCTTAAGGAATTGTCGTCCGTCCTCCGAAAGTTCCTCCTCACCAAGAAACTCTATATATAGTTTCATGTTGGAAACCGGCGTCCTCGTCTGATGAGAAATATCCGAGATCAGTCCTTTGATCTGCACCCGCTCTCTCCGGCTCTCCTCGGACTTACGCTGAAACAAATGTGCCGCCCTTGCTAACTGCGTCTCCGTTCTGCCCCAAAGGCTGTCCTCCATCTGTGCCTCCGGCTTCCATTCCCCACCGGAAGAAATCACGTCCAGAGCCTGCTCCACCTTTCCGGCAAATTCTTCTATATTCTTATGCAGCCGGTAATTACGCCACAGCAGTGCCATAACAATGGCTCCCGCCGCCACCGGCAAGATCCACATCATCCAATCCATTGATATCCCACCCCGTATACATTAGAAATATATCTATGCTGTTCATCCTCAAGCTTCGCTCTCAGACGGTTGACATTCACCGCCAGCGCATGCTTATCAACAAACTGTCCACCGCTGTCCCACAGACGATCCAGTAAAACATCGTACGTCAGAAGCTGCCCTCTGTTGATCAGAAACTGTCGCAGCATCCTGCTCTCCGTCGGCGTGACCGAGCATTCCTGACCGTCCACTGTCACCACGGCTTGCTCCAGATCGATCTGCAAATGATCATCCGAAAAGATAAGCCGTCCGGAGCGGGAATTTCTCCTTAAGATCACATCCAGTTTATGAAGCAGGATCCGCATGGAAAAAGGCTTCATAATATAATCCTCCGCTCCGGATTCGTATCCGTTGATCGCATCCTCCTCGAGATCTCTTGCCGTCAGATAAATCACCGGGAGCTCCGCCTGCTGTTCCTTCAGCCACCGGCACAACGTATATCCCTCACCATCCGGAAGATTTACATCCAACAAGACAAGCTCCACCTGCCGACTTACAAATATCCTCCGGGCTTCTGCAATACTTTCCGCACTTACCACACCGTATCCGGACTTCTGAAGTGCATAGCAGACCGCCTGATTCAGATCACTGTCATCCTCTACCACCAATATATTGTGCATATCTCTTCCTCCCCTGGAGTAAAACTGTATGTGCCTTATTGTAACACAGTCCGCCTCCTTGAACAGAGAAAACAAAAAGATTCTCAATTTTGTGATATTCTGTGAGATTCAAACTCCGTCATATGCTTCCGGTAATGCAAAGGAAGATTCGTTCTCTGCAGATCCGCATTCTCCCGCTCCGGGATCGCAATACTTTCAAAGAATGCCTTCCACAGATCCGCATACTCCCGTTCTCCACTGTGCTCAAGCCGGTCTAACAAAATGCATTCGTCCGGTTCGAGCATCCGCTGATACCATCGTCTCCCCGGATTGTGAAACGCTGCCTTGTGATGCGTCTTGTCATAGATGATAAACCACTCCGGATTCAGTCTGTCCGTAAAATGAGACGCTACCGTATCGATCACCTCATTCTCCGGCTCGATCACAGCATACAGGACCGCCTGTCCCTGCCATGAAATCTCCTCGAAACGGATAAACTCCAGATAATAGTGCGCCTCATTGCGCGATCTACGGTATATCTCAAACATCCTCTGTACCCACGGCACATGAAGTGCCTCCGTGACCTTCCGACCCAGTGCAAAACCATACACGATGAAATGATAGATCACATCTGCCTTATCCGGCTGACGGCTTCCTGCCGCCGTCATAATATACTCGTATGCCGTCTCCGATATCCGGCTGCGCACAGTTCGCAGAACCTTCTGCATCTTCTCCGAATCCGGCTGTACATCCACATACTCACTGAACAGGGTATAGTTCTGTTCTGCCTCCGGCATGATCACCTCCAAACGGATGTGATCATGTCCGTAAGCAGACTTTCCTGCATCGTAAACTGCTGTAAATATGCCCTCCGGTGTATCCTCACACCGATATACACGCATCTGTTTCATAATACTCACCACGCCTTCCAAAAACCTGTCCTTCCACCAAAACCCCGCAAACAGATAACCGCTTATCGGCAAACCTGCACCATGATCTTTCCCTCCCGCATCACGTCATAAAGTCAAACAATGATAACTGCTGATAATGGATCTGATCCTGTTCATAGCTTTGCTGCAGTGCCTTCTCCTCTCCCACAAGCCGCCTCGTAATAAAATCCTCCTCCACCTTCAGGAAATCATACATCATCCGCCCGTTGCAGGTGATAAAATAGATCGCCCGCTTGAGTACAACTCCCATCTTCTTGAGATGGCGGTAATCCAGCGAACCTGTCCGTCTCGCCTTGATAATGCGGCTAGCAGACTTCACGCCGATCCCCGGCACACGAAGCAGCGTATCGTAATCCGCAGTGTTGATCTCCACCGGAAATGACTCCATATGCCCAAGCGCCCAGTCACATTTCGGATCCAGAAATACATTGAAATTCGGTCGGGACGGCGATAACAGTTCATCTGCCTCAAAACCATAATACCGAAGCAGGAAATCTGCCTGATACAGCCGGTGCTCCCTGCGAAGCGGTGGTCCGCTCTCCAGTGTCGGAAGATCGGCATCCTGATTAACATTGATAAATGCCGAATAAAACACCCGCTTCAGATCAAAGCGCTGATAGAGTGCCTCCGACACCGTCATGATCTCATAATCGCTCTCTCCTGCTGCCCCGATGATCATCTGGGTACTCTGCCCTGCCGGCACAAAGCCCCTGCCCGTATCGTGACGCCGCCACTGGGTCAACCCGGCAGCGGTATCCGGCAGTACGAGTGAGGATGCTTCCCTCTTCGGTACTGCCGACTGCTGCGCAGGTATACCGGAAGATTGCTGTTGAAGCGCAGCACCGCTGCACTTCTGTAATAAATGATCCTGCATAACCGCACCGGAACGATCGCTCTCAGCATTCTTATATACACCACCGCTTCTATCTGCCCGTTTAGAAAACGCACACTCCGCATTAGCTGCCTTTCCTCCGGGAACCACAGCCACCTTCCCCACATGACTCTCCTCGCGGTTCAGCGCCTTCAGCCTCGGTGCCTCACTCCTCTGACTGATCCCATCGGGCATGCTCCTCCCCAGCCTGCGGCTGGTATGCCAGTACGCACTGCGGTTGCCACCCTTCATCCCCAGCGCTTCGCGGCTCTCCTCCATCCCGGACTGGATCTGGCGCATCGGTGTCAGAATCTGCCGGCGATCCTTATTCGGCGCAAGCTGCCGCAGCCCGTCCGCCGTAGGAAGCTCCATATTCACACTCATGCGATCCGCATACCAGCCCGCCATCTCCACCAGCTCCGGCGAAGCTCCCGGTATCGCCTTGCAATGAATATAGCCGTGAAACCGATGTACCGTCCGCAGATCATGAAGCGTCTGACAGATCAGCTCCATCGTATGATCCGCCGACTGTATGATCCCGGAGCTTAAGAAAAGTCCCTCGATATAATTCCTCCGGTAAAACTCCATGGTCAGCTGACAGACCTCCTCCGGCGTAAACGTCGCCCTCGGAACGTCATTCGTCACACGGTTGATACAATACTTACAGTTATAAATGCACTCATTCGTAAATAAAATCTTAAGCAGAGAAATACATCGCCCGTCCGCCGAAAAGCTGTGACAGATTCCCGCCGCACTCGAATTGCCAATATATCCTTCCTTCCCCTGACGGGACACACCACTGGAGGTACACGCCACATCATACTTAGCGGCATCCGACAATATCCTCAGCTTCTCCTCCAGGGACGCATGCTCCGCAAAGATCATCGTAATCTCCCCCTCTCAAGTCAACCGCTGTAGCTGCTGCCACAGACAAATCATCTTCTGATCAATATCTCTTAATAAACATTTGTTCCGAACGTCTGTTCTATTATCATACGCTCGTCCCCGTGCAATGTCAAGAGGAAAAAACTGACAAAATTAAAGCCGCCAAGAACGGACAAGATCAGAGCGGACAAAACTGCTTTCACAAAAAACATCCCGTTCCCCGATACAGAAAAAGACTCGTTGTGTACGTTCATAAAAACGTACACAACGAGTCTTCTTTTCGATCTTCTTTTATTTATTTCCCTTTTGCTGTCTAATCTTGTGAGATCAACGACATTCCAAACGCTTCCTCGTCAGGAACCGATTTGCCGTCCTTGTAAAGGAAGAACCACTCCAGTCCCTCCAGCATCTGAAACTGCTCCCGCTTTGCAAGCTTCTTCTCGTCGTTGGACTGTACGGAATTTGTCTTAGAATACTGCTTTGCATCATCCGCCGGTGTCTCCTCGTAATATGTATGGATGACCTCTGCGCAGTCCTCACGTCTCATAAGCTCCGCAATAAAATTGTAACGACAATAGTAATAGCTTATCGCCTGAGCATAACTGTCAAATGCAAGCTGTGACCAGGAACCGGGTGCTTTCCGGATAAACCGGTACAGCTCATCGGTACTCATCGCATCCAGCATTTCCTGCGGAAACTGCTGCGCCGCCATCACCTCATCATCCGATGGGATCCACTGAATTTCATAATCCTTTGGATAACACCAGTTTCCATCGGAATCCTTCCAGTCAGAAATATTATCCTTTCGCACCTTATCATACTGCTCTGTAAAATACTTCTGGTAATAATCTCGCTCCTCGTCCGGAATCAGCTTCTTGCCAAGCAGATCTGCGATCTCGTCCCCGGACTGCTCTGCCACTGTCTGCGCCGGCTCAGCCGCATTCGAGGACGATGCCTTCTGTGAATCTCCATTCCCACCGGTATTTCCGCAGGCACAAAGCGTCACTGCCATCCCGAATACTGTCAGCACCGCTAATAATCTTTTCTTCATGCTGCCCTCAACCCCTTTATCTACATCTACTCCCTGATCACCTTCCACGCCTCTACCAGCCGGTCAACGCTCCACGCCGCATTTGCGGGACTGGTTGACGGCAGACAGACCGCCTTAAGACCGGTCTGTTTCTCCTGATATTTACGGTAAAGCTGCTCTGCCTTCCTGCCGTTCACATAGATCTGACGGATCTTCCCCTTTGCCAGGATCCCGCCCAGATCTGTCGGCTGTGCGTTCCGGATGCTGCTGTCCGCAGAACCCTGAATATCACAGGATGCAATCACATCCCAGACTGCCACGCCATTCTCCAGCAGAAACGCTTTCTTGTCCTCGACGGTCTGCGGCACAGGCTTTTCATACACCGCCGACAGCACCCGCCAGAAACGGTTCTGCGGATGACCGTAGAAAAATCCCTGCTCTCTTGATTTCACTGACGGAAAACTGCCGAGGATCAGAACATTGGAAGCCTCATCGTAAACCGGTGCGATCGGATGCTGTATCATACATTGCCTCCGTCCTGCACCTCCGAAGCTGTGATGCTGGCGTGTATATTTCCGATCCAGACCACAAGCAGATACAGTGCAACCGAAAGCGGAATAAAGGAAGCCGCACCGTACCAGTCTCCAAAATGCACTCTGTCAATCGTAAGCAGAAGAAAGCCGATCTGAACCACTCCATAAAATACGATCTCCGGCAGCTTCTGACACCGCAGCCTTAACTGCATCGGTTTTACACTTCCGATACAGAAAAAGCCGACGCCACCCATAACAATAAGTCCTAAGATCATCAGAAAAAGCACCGGATATTTTAATAAAAGCGTCAATCCGAATGCTGCCGATGCATTCAGTCCGCCTTCCCATGACGAAACTTCCCGCAGCACCGTCTCATACAGCATATACATGCCACTAAAACTGCTTACACACATCAACACATAACAGATAATTTTCTCCGTTCTCTTCATAATTGTTCCCCCTTACACTCCCCTCTATTCATCATTGAACCGTCAGCACAAACTCCGTACTGCTGTTATTCACCGGCGTTCCATCCTGTCTCGCCAGATCCGTATTGATCCGGTAGGTTCCCGATGTTACCGGCTCTTTTGTCTCCGATATCACAAAGGAAGCCTCTGCCTGCCCCTGTGGTTTGATCAACCCCATCACAGCCGGAATGATCATATCCTTTGCGGACTGTACCTTTATCCACTGACCGTTTTCAAGCTTTTCAATGGAAAACTGATAGCTGAACGTTGCGTTCACATCCGATCCGTTATAAAACTTCACATTTACACTGATCGCACTTCCGGATGCTGTCGCACTTGTTGCGTACACGCCGACTGCACCCGGAGTCACAACATTTGTTACATCCTTTTTCTCTTCGGTCTTTGCCTTCTTGACCACAACGCGGCACTTGAACTTCTTCGCACCGACCTTCGCGGTGATCACGGTTTTTCCGGCTTTCTTTGCCTGAAGAACGACGGTCTGTTTCTTCTTCCCGGTTGTCTTTTTAATAACGGCAATCTTCTTATTGCTGCTTTTCCAGACAACCTTCTGTGCCGGATTCTTCACCTTTAACGTGGCTGTCGCCGTGGACTTCTTCCCCAGTGTCAGCGTGAGCTTCTTTTTACTGAGTGACATCCCTGCCTTTTTCGCCTGCACAGATACCGTTTGCAAACCGCCCGGCAATATTAACGCCACCAGCAGACACGCCGTGAGCATCAATGCAGTAATCTTTCTGCATTGGAATCTGTTTCGCATAAAAATACCTCCTTGTCTTTTGTTTCGTGCGCTTTAAGAAGCATTCCCATCCTACCTGCGTAAACTACTCCTATTATTTCTATGGTAACACAAAACATTTCCTGTGCCCGGTCGATGTTGTGAATTGATATCTGAAATGTTGTGAATTACCCCTGACTTTCCCGATCCGCACTATGATAGATCGGCAGCATCACATGCACGGTAAATTGATCGGTCGTATGTTCCACCATAAACTGTCCCTGCAGCTTCTCCACCGACCGCTTCATACTTTCCATACCATAGCCGTGTTTTGATGTGTCCCATTTATGGGTCATCAGTCTTCCGTTGCGAATCTTAAGTTTTCCCTGATAAGAATTGCTGAGAAGTAAATTTAACACCTGCTTATCATAGCTTAAACTAAGTCTGATCCACGCATCCGTACACCCCTGCGCCGCCTCCAGCGCATTGTCAAGAAGATTGCCTAAAATGCCGGCAAGATCAAATTCATTCAACTGCAGTCCTCTCGGGATCCTGGCATCGACACTGCATGTAATTCCCAGCTTTTGTGCCTGTGAAAATTTATAATTTACAAAACCGTCCATCTCGGGATTGCCCGTCTGCATCCAGATGTGTTCCGATTCCACATTATCCAGCACCTGCTGCAGATATTTGATCACCTTTTCATTTTCGCCCTGTCTTGCCAGCTCCCGCAATGCAAGGCAGTGATTTTTCGTGTCATGCCGCATCCGGCGCACTGCCTCCTCCTGCTCCCTCAGGATGGTCAGCTCATTTTTGTAGACCTGATTTTTCATATCGAGCATATCACTTTTCTTCGCCTTCTGATACTGCTGCGTCAGCATATCATAGCTCCATATGATCAAAATAACGAGCGCCAGGATAACCACGCTGGTGATCGTCACAAAAAACGGTTTTCTTGCAAATATTTCCTGATAAATTACGACCTCCAGATACACGCAACCCGCCATGATCAGAAACAAAATCCCCAATTGATAAAAATGAAATTCGCGCTTTTTCCGTCCTCCCACTTTGACGATCGTTTCAAAAAGAAACAACTCGATCAGACGTGACAGATATACCGTAAAAATATTGGCATACTGCATATTCTCAGAGGCTGCATACATCGGAACCTCTCCCATTACAACCATCGCCACCGTCTCGCTGCAGGCGAGCAGCCCGCACACAAGAAACACATAAAAGATCCTTGCCGTCAGCTTTCCGTCATACAGCATCGTCAGCGCAAACAGCACGATCATACTGGAAGCCATTGTCAGCAAAGGAAGATTCCAAAGCAGATACACCGCCCCGGTCACAAGACCATAGACCGGATAGCAAAGCGCTTCCCAGACATGCTTTACCCTGCATTCCCCGGACAGACCGCGAATCAGCCGGTATATACAATAGCTGTCACACAGCTCCGACAGGAAAAATAATATTACATAGATCATAGATCCTCCCTCATATACTCTGCGATCTGCACCCCCACTTCCTTTCTGCGCGACGCAACGATCGAAAGAACATCTCCCGTCGGAAGTACGATCTCATTTCCTCTGTATTCCTCAATCGACTGATAATTCACAAGTTCGGAACGACTGATCTGTACAAACCTACCGGTCGCCGTCTCCTTCTTGATCTCTGACATTTTCCCGTAAAATTCGATCACTCTTCCATCCGTTGTGTGAAGCAGGATCTTGCGGTTATCAACCCGGAAATACATAATGCGGTTCCACGCGATCCGATTTTGATTGCCCTGTATCTGATAGCGGAACATTCCCTGTCCCTTTTCGGACAGACGGCAGTACAGCTCCCATATTTCCTTTAATCGTGCTTCCGTCACCGGCTTGATCAGAAAATCCATCGGTCTTACAGCGAAAAGATCCATGGCGTAGCTTTCCTGCGAGGAAATATAAACGATCCTGCAGTCCTCATCGCCCAATATATTGCGGATCGCACGACCAACCGCAATGCCGTCCATGCGATCCATTTCAATATCCAGAAAGAGCAGATCAAAACGGTAACCCTGTTTGAGATAATTCCATAAAGTATCTCCGTCAAAAAACAGTTCCGTCTGTAAAACCGTCTGCTCTTTTCTTCCTAATTCCAGTAACATTTCCTCCAGATGATGACAAAGAATCTGATCATCATCGCAAATTGCTATTTTCATTTGTAATAACCTCGTAACATCGATTGTTATCTTTCTGCCCTTTGCCTTATTATAACGCAACGACCGTGCATTTGGTATATTTTCGGTATTTTGCGACCACTTTTTTCGGAACATGTACGGTGACATTCTTACCGCAGCTCCACTCCTTCATCGATGCCGTGTGGAATTTATCACTGTGTATGTAAATATCAATTTTATCTTTTCCGTCGTCAAACAGGCATAACCCGGAATATCCCCACGGCTCCGGTCCCCATATAAGCTTTTTGCGTGACATGATATGCAGCTCTTTCAGGGATCTTGTCATTCCGAAGCAGCCCGCCGGAATAACAGGGTTCGTCTCTTTTCCGACAATGATCTTCTCTACATTGCTGCCCCAGAAGGTTTCCTCGCTCAGCTCTTTTACGTTGACTAACTTAACTGTTTTTGCCTTGCTTTTTTCAAATGCATGTGACATGATCTTTTTAATTTTATTACCGTGGATCGTGACTGTTTTGGAGCCTTTTCCTGCATCTAACAGACATTTTTTATAGATAACCATTCCATTTTTCCGAACACGCTTATCCCACCACCAAGGCAGATCCTTCAATGCATCAACGCAATCCAGATTGGAAAAGTCATCAAATTTTATGCTTTTTAAATTCTCACAATAGCCGAAGGCACCGTCCTCCATTGACTTCATCCCCTTCGGAATAACAATTTCCTTCAATGAGGTACATCCCATCAGGTCTACATCATCCAGATAATCTGTATCGTCTGCCATCTCATAATATTCCAGATTTTTGCAGCCTTCCACACGGCAAAACAGAAGATCCTCATCCTGCGACTGCATGGAATAATCGCGCCAGCCACTGTACGCCGCCTGCACACGAAGACTTTTGATCTCATCATGGTTAATAAAACTGTTGCAGTCAATTACCGGAATGCCATCAATTTCCTTCGGCACTACGATATCCGTATACTTTGCATTGCCGTTCTCGTCAAATTCCTGCTCAAACGCAAACAGCTCATAAACCGGATCTGTGTCCTCAAATCCGTACTTCTTCGGATTTCCCCATGCTCCTCTCGCTGTTGTCTTATAATAGCAGAGTCCATCCTGTTTCAAAGAGACCTTCTCTTTCTGAATCGGAGACAGCGTTACTTTCGGTCCCGGTTCCTCTGCCTGCACCTTCGGTGCACTAAGCCAGTCTTCCTGCTTACCCTCTCCGTTTCCGATTCCGCCACCTGCTGCCATTGCGACAGCGGCAGCAATTACCACTACCCATAATACATTTTTCTTTTTCATAGTTTCATCCCCTTCAATACATTATCCTGTGCGGTTTACATCTTCCCAACAATTCCAATACCGTATCCGTAATACCCATCCGGACGGTTCGCCCATTTCACCAGCAGAACCGGCTTGTTGTTCTGATCCCATCCGTAGAATTCATATCCAATGATCATTTCCACATGATAAATTCCCTTGTATCTGCCATTGGATGCGCCGGTCTTAAACATCAGATCGCCTGCCTTGAACCTGAGCTTCTGTGCGTTTTTCTGGCTAAATCCTCCTTTCAAAAGCTTGTTTCTGTTTGCAAGATACTGTGCCTCCCCGGCTGCTGTCGGTGCATACCCGGTGACGCCAAAACGATATCCGTATTTCGCATAAGCTCTCCAGACAAGAGAACTACAGTCGTAATATCCCTTCAGCATGCGCTTCGGCTGGCTGTACTGGCTTGTGGACGCCATCTTCTGCGCACGGCGGATAACCTTTTTCTTGGTGGTCGTTGTCACAGACACCACACAACCCACACGGACATTGCCAACCTTTGCCGTAATGATCGTGTTGCCGGTCTTTTTCGCACGTACCTTACCATTCTTTGATACACTTGCCACCTTCGGACGGCTGGACTTCCAGACAACGCTTCCCTGATATCCCTTCACCCGGAGCTGCTTCGTCTGATGACCGGCCAGCAAAGCGGATCCGGCAGACATTTCCAGCACGGATACCTTCAACTGGATCTTATATTCTTTCCCATAAAGCTTGAGCGTCAATGTCGTGCTCCCGGCATCGCTGCAGGTAATCACAATCTTACCGTTCGTGATTTCTGTCGAAACATACATTTTCTTATTGGAAGAGATCACTTCGTAGATCAGAGTTTCATTTCTGTCGCTGTCAAAAATCTGGCTGTCACCGCCCTGAATGGCGATCTGTGCACTGTTGGTGCTGTTATAGCTGTTTTTCACAATGTATATCTGCACCGCCTGCTTCGCAAGTGTTACCTTGGACATGTCCGGATATACGGACACCGTATAAGTACAGTAAAACATCGTATTGCCATCCCGGTCGATACCGGTTACGGTCATTACCGTCTCCCCAACCTTCATGGCATGATAGCCGCCGTTTGCGGTCACTTGAAGCACACTGCTGTCATTACTGCTATAATGTAACTCCACCAGATCCTCCAGCGGATACGATGCAAAGCTGCCGCGGTCAATATCAAATTCACCGGTTGTACCAACCGTTAATACCACATTCTGAAACTCATTTTTCAGAGAAATATCTGCCTTTGGCTTTGCTGTTACCGCAGGTCTTTTCGTCGGAGTCGGCACCGGTGTCGGTGTCGTGATCCCTCCTCCTGTTGCTGTCGCCGACGGAGTAGCAGATGTATCACTGTCCCAAAAACCGGACTCACTGTATGTTCCTTCTCCTGCAGCCGAAGCTGTGTTTATCTGCCCCATCGGTTCCAATACCATGCAAATGCAGATTGCTGTCAAAATATACCATGCTGTCCATTTTTTGTTTTTCATTTGATTTCCTTTCCCATCCCCTACAAGTCTCAAACTGCAGGTTTTTTCTTAAAAATGCCATATATAAATTCATCAAACTTGTACCATATCTTTCTGTCAGAATTATGGCAATGTCAAAAATTGTCAAAACCCCGGAATATCACACCCGGATAAAGTCCCGTTTGCGGACGGAATAAATAATCTTTTCCCTGACCGCATGCCCCGTCACACGCTCCAGTGCCTCCGCATAATACTCCAGCTGGATCCGGTATTTGTCTGCCAGCTCCCGGAGATCGTTTCTGACATGATCGGTCTTATAATCCACAAGCACGATCTCGTCATCCTCCCAGAACCACGCATCAATAATTCCCTGCACCAGCACCATATCGCCGTGAGTGACCTCCGGATACAGCTTATCGGCATCAAAGCCCATCATAAACTGCTGCTCTCTCTGAAGCTTTCCCGCCAGTGCAGCCGCCCGCATCCGTCTGCCAATGCCGGTACGCAGAAACGCAATGAAATCATCTGCCCGGATCACGGCAAGCTCCTGCGGCGTCAGATATCCCTTTGACGCAAATGATTGCAGCCAGCGTTCCAGCACTGATGCATCCGAGTGCTCATCGAGCAGTTCATAAGGAAAATGCTCAAACACCAGATGGTAAACGGTACCTCTCTGTGCGCCGGAAAGCTGCTCCTTTTCGGCGAGAAACCGTGGTCTCGGAATATCGCTTATTTCATTAGTTTCTTCAGTATTCTCTCCGGTCTGCGGCAAATCACGCTTCTTCGCTTCCCCGGTCTGCGTCAGATCTGCCTTCTCCTCAGCTCCGCTCTGTGCCGGTTCAGACTCTTCGCCCTCTCCGGTCTGCGTCAGATCAGGCATCCTGATTCCTTCAGCCGCCCCGACTTCCGGAAGCTCGCTGTCCACCCAGACGACCTCCTCCATCTGCCGCGCCTGCAGCTCGAGACGCTTCAACTCGGTCACGGAAATCTTGACCGGTACATTCTGCTCCGCTTCATACGGATACACATACGCTTCCTCCGCACAGATCTCGTCCCGGATCTCCTCGTCATAGCACACACTGCTTTCCCAATGCTTCAGATCCTCATAGCTTAAGATATCCTCCGCCATCTCTTCCGCCGCCTGTGTGGTCAGCCGCGAGCTGTCCCATGTCTCGATCGCAAAATAAGGCTGCGCCGACACATCCGTGATCAGCGGCATCAGCATTGCAAGAAAGCTTTTCGCCCCGATCAGATCGACAAGACCATATTCCGGCGGCTGTGCCTGCCACTTCGCCATATCCTTTTCCAGATCCTTGGAAGTTCCCGTTATGATCAGAAGCTCCTTAGCTCTTGTCAGTGCCACATAAAGCACACGGATCTCCTCCGCCATGCTTCCCGCCACGCTCCGGTCTGCCAGATAATTTTTCAGGATCGTCTTCATTTTATAGCGATCCTCCAGATTGATATAATCAATTCCCATGCCGTAATCGTTGTCCTTCACGACACCTCTGGCATCGACCTGATTGAACTGACGTGCCGTTCCCGCAAGGAACACCACCGGAAACTCAAGCCCCTTACTCTTGTGGATACTCATAATGCGTACCGCATTCATTCCCTCATTCGTCAGGGACGCTTCACCGAAATCAATCTCGGATTTCTTCATGCTCTCAATGTAACGCACAAAAGAAAATATGCCGTGATTACCTTTACCCGCATATTCCAGCGCGCGCTGCAAAAGCAGATCCAGATTTGCCGCACGCTTCTCCCCGGCAGGCATCGCCGCCATAATATTGTAATAGCCCGTTTCCCGGTAAATCTGCTGCAACAGATCATACACCGGAAGCACTCCGGCTCTCTCACGGTACTTTGTAACCATGTCCCAAAAATCGGACACCTTCTTTTTCGTTGCATCCGACAGAGAATCCCGCATCAACGCATCATAATAATTGATCCCCTCCTTATCCACGCCGATCTCAGCAAGTTCATTGTCCGTAAAACCGCCCAGCACCGAACGGAGCACTGCTGCCAGCGGAATATCCTGTCTCGGATTATCGAGAACCCGCAGGAAATCAAGGATCAGCTCCACCTCCATCGAGCTGAAATATCCGGTCTTCGTTTCACAGTACGCCGGAATTCCCATGCTCGACAGCACCTCAATATATTTGTCCGATACTCTGGACGGACTCCGCAACAGAATGACAATATCCCGGTAGCACACCGGACGGTAGCCGTCATCGTCAAAAACATAAAGCGGATCCTCGCCCTGCACCATCTGACGGATCTTCTCACCGATGACCGAGATCTCCATCGAATCCCGGTCCAGAAAGCTTTTATTCTCTTGGATCAGAAGCACCTCGCTCTTCCCCGCCGTTCTGTGTTCATTCTCTGGAAATGCCGCACCCGGCACAAGGCTTGCCGCCTCATCGTAAACGATGCCCCCCAGACATTTCTGCATCACCTTATCAAACAGGAAATTCGCCGAAGCAAGCACCATTTCCCTGCTTCGGAAGTTCTGGTGAAGATCGATCCTCTGTCCCATTTCCGGGTCACACCCGTAAGCCTCATATTTGCTGTTAAACAGCTCCGGTCTCGCCTGACGGAACCGGTAAATACTCTGCTTCACATCACCCACCATAAACAGATACGGACGCATGCCCTGATCTGCTCGGCTGATGCTGGACAGAAGTGCCTCCTGAATATAACTGCTGTCCTGATACTCGTCGATCATGATTTCCTGATAATACTCCTGCAGCTCCTTCGCAACCTCGCTCGGCACATCATCATGCTCATGATCCACAAGGATCTCCAGCGCAAAATGCTCCATATCATCAAAGTCAAGAACACCCTCATCTCTTTTCCGTGCCGCAAATGCCTGTGTAAACCGTCTTGTCGTCTGCACCAGACCTCTCATGGCAGGTGCCATATGATGAAGCTGCTCCCACAGCTCTTCTAAGGTCTGTCCGAAATATTTATCCCGAAGCTGCATAATTCCGTTATCCATATAGGATTTGCGCATACCCTGGATATTCTCCCGAAGCTCCTTGCTCGCCTTGCTGGATGCCAGACGTGCCTTATTCAGATAATTGCACAGCTTATCCGCATAGCCCTCAAAGGTCGTTTCCTGCGCACACATCTCGAGCTGTTCAATATCAGATTGGATCGCACTGCTGTACTCGAATGGTCCCTCTGTCTCACACACTCTGAGCGTCCGGCACGCCTGTGCCAGATAGCCCCGGATCATATCTCCGGCAAACTGTTCCATTTCATGAAGCCACGGTGCTTCCCGTAAACTGTCCACATTTTCGTACAGATACAATCCCTCTGCCTGATCCAGCCAGTCGGACGGCCACGGCGCACTCTGCGCCATGTCGTACATACTCAGAACAAGTGCCTCGATCGCGCTGTCATCACGCCCGGTTGAAAGCATGTCTGCCATCGCAATATAATCAATATTTTCCTGCTCCTCCGGCGCATTTGCAGCCCGCTCATAGCACTCCTCCAGAACTTCCTCAAGCACCTCCTGTTTCATGATCTTGATCTCGGTATCATCCGCCACACGGAACACCGGATCCAGATCGATCACATGAAAATAATTGCGGATAATATTCTGACAAAAGCTGTCAATTGTTGTGATCTGTGCATTGTGCAGCAGGGAAAGCTGGCGCTGAAGCCGCTTGTCCCCCGGACGGTCGGTAAGCGCATTTTCCATGGCTCTGCCTACTCTCTGCCGCATCTCTGCTGCCGCCGCCTTTGTAAATGTCACAACCAGAAGCCGGTCAATATCGATCGGATGCTCGTCCTGTGTAACCTCCTGTATGATCCTTTCCACAAGAACGGCTGTCTTTCCGGAGCCTGCTGCCGCAGACACGAGAATATTGCTGTCCCTTAAGTCAATGACCTTCTGCTGGTCTTTGGTCCATTTCATCTCTCCCATATTCCCGAACTCCTCCTATTCCTTCTCCGGATACCGGCTGCGCAGATTCGTGTACACCTCATTGTCAGTCAGCTCCTTTAGATTTCTGTATTCCTGTCCCAGCCGCGGATCAAACCGGCACACCGCATGATACGGACAATAATCGCAGGAGGTCGAATCGTCCTCCTTCCGGTAAGGCCGGATGCCGATCCCGCCGCCCATGATGTCCTCGCTCATTCCCTCAAGGGTATCTCTCGTATACTGCATGAGCAGATCAAATTCATCCTCGGTCGCAAGATATTTTTTGGAAACCTTCGCGATATCTCCGTCTTTTTTCGTTGATATTGGTACAACACCGGAGTGAACTCCTGCCGCCAGACCGCTTCCGCTCTCCGGACGCAGCCTGTAATCCACCGCATGCAAAACCTCATCGGCTTCGTTGATCAGCCCCTTCATCCGGAAGGATTTCATAATCTCTGCCTCTCTGTTTTCTTCGGTGGTATAACCGTCCAACATCGGATCCTTCGGATGGAAATAAAAGATTCCCGCCGGCACGATCTCCTTCTTCAGACTTCTGCGTCTGCCGGTTGCCTCATCGACCGCCGCCTGCAGATAAATAACAAGCTGCATTTGAAGTCCGTAATAAAAATCCGACAGAGAGATTTCCTTCTCACCGGTCTTATAATCCACAATGGAAATGTAGTCGGTGTCCTCCGTTGAAAGCCGGTCGATGCGGTCCACACTTCCCCGAAGCACAAGTGGTCCGTGAACCTGCTCAAAACGAAGCTCACTTCCGATCGTCTCAAACTCACCATCCCCCATCTGATTGGAAATGGTCTTGATCGTACGATTAAGCACACGCTTCATAGTCTGCATCATATGACGGCTCCGGAAGGTATCCTGAAGCAGACCGTTCTTGTACTGATCCGTCACCTCCGTGAAATATTCCTCCGCCTTCTCCTGACGCTCCTCCTCGCTGATATCCTGCCATTTACGGTGGTTTTTGATCATATCCTTTGTGTAAAGCTCCAGCGATTCATGAATGATATTTCCGATGTCATAAAATGCAACCGCCCGTTCCTCACGCTCCTTCAGGCAAAGCCCATATTGCAGAAAATAACGGTATGCGCACGATGCATACAACTCAAAACGCGATGCACTTCCCCGGAGCATATCCTGATACAGCATGTCCGCTGCTGCCTTGGTAAGTGCCGCCTGCGCCGGCTGATAGAAGGCTGCCTCCAATATTTTCTGCAATGCCTCTTCGTGCTTTTCTTTATAATAGCTGAATATCTGCTGCCATTTTTTATCCTGAAAGGACCGGTTCCGCAAGCCACGGATCAGATAGCCAAGTCCTGTATCCTGTCCCAAAATATGGACAGCATCCTTTCTACGCTCCTCCACGCAAACGGTAAGCTCCGGGTACAGTTTCTGCATGCGGTCGATCAGATAGGCCGGCTTTTGCTCTTTGCCATCGTTGCCGGACTCGCACAGACACAGATAGAGATGCTCCTCCGGCTTGGTAAGTGTCAGGTACAGATAAAACTGCTCGGTGTATATTTTCTCCCGGTCGGTCGGTGCCAGCGTAAAATCCTCCTGTGCAAGAAAGCTTCTCTCGGAAGAAGAAAGCACTCCGCCGCTCCCGGTTGCTGACGGAATATTGGCATCGGTTGCCCCAAGAAAGAAAAGGTGTTTGATGTGATTTAATCTTGTTCGTGTCAGATCACCCACAACGATCTGATCCACTCCCGGCGGGATCATGCCGACACGTGCCTCACTAAAGCCGGTATCCAGAAGCTCCCGAAATTCCTTCAGCCCCGTCTCCTCTGTGCCAAGTAACTCCACCAGTCGATCAAGCACATCCAATACAATACCGTAGATCTGCTCATATTCCTTCGCCGATTCGGAGTCTCCCTCTGCACGGAACTTTTCAACATCCGCCTCCAGCTTATGATAGAAATCCTCCTGTTCCATAAATCGGACAAGTGCCGCCGCATATTCTTCCACGGTGTGCTTTCCGGTGCGGGTGCTTCCATTGATCTCCTCAAACGCTGTCCATACCCTGCTGCGGATATCGTTGATCGACTCATTGAGCTTTGCCGCCTTACTCTCTTCGCGAATCCGGAACACACCTGTCGCCTCCCATTCCTGCGACCATCGGCGCGATCCACGGATACCGGATGCCAGCAGATAATTATCTAACAGATCCGTCTCTTCTCTGGTAAGCGGCGAATATTTTCCACGCAGATAGCGCATCACGGTATCATATCGGAAATCGTACTGCATCATATCAAACAGCGCATCGAGCATGCTGACAAACGGATTCGCCAGAATGCTTTTCTTCTGATCAATAAAGCATGGGATCCCAGCCTGCGCAAACACATCCTTTGCGAGCGTTCCGTAAATCTCCATATCACCGGCAACAACACCGATATCCCGGTATCGGTAACCCTGCCTGCGCAGTTTCTTCACGCATTCTGCGACAAAGGCGAT
>ULUD01000707.1_pt1 | contig 76203 bp, 82 predicted proteins | sample 1958191 | NCBI WGS metagenome assembly ULUD01 (sample SAMEA4835751, study PRJEB28245) | human gut metagenome | biome: gut microbiome; material: fecal sample | place: Denmark | collected 2008 | reverse complement strand
GCAATATCGTGTGGGTTCAAGTCCCACCTCCGGCACCATAACTAAAAATCCCGACAGTACCGAATAAAATCTGCTGTCGGGATTTTTTATTTTTGATTTTTTTATTGTGTAATTTTTGGTTTTGTACATCTTTTTTACATCACCTACTCTTGCGGTCAATTCTTATAAATTGATTAAATATTGTTTTTACTTGGCATTTTGATATAAAAATGATGTAATTTTTGCGGCTTCAGAATCCATCTGCGGCGTAACATGCGAGTATATATCCATCGTCGTCGCGCAGGAAGAATGTCCAAGCCGGGATTGAATGATCTTGTAGTTAATTCCCCGTTCAAGCAGCAGGGTGGCGTGGGTATGGCGAAACGAGTGAAATGAAAATTGAGGGATACCGGCGGCACGCATAACCGCCTTTGTTTCTCTTGTTATATTGTCAGGGCACATTGGCGTATAGACTTCTGACGGAAACACAAGATTACATGATCTGCCCGGATATAACAATTTCAGGCGCAGGCAGTAGGCTTTTTGAGTACGAAGCATATCTATTGTGCCATCGTCTACTGTGATGGTTCTTCTTGAGTTTTTAGTCTTCGTACTTTCTACAATCGCCGCAGAATTTCCATCCAGCGCAAGGCATGTTTGATTAACTGACACGGTTTTTCTCTCGAATGACACATCTTCCCATCGGATTCCTAATATTTCTCCCCGGCGCATTCCTGTTGCAATGGCAAAGCGGCATATTCTTTCAAGGACGTCGTTATTAACATGCTCAAAAAACAGCTTTATTTGCGATTCACTCAATGCTTTTGCTTTTGTCGGCTCTTTCTTCGGGCGGCGTACATAGTCGAGCGGATTTGAGGGAATTACACCGTCTGCGACCGCTTGTTTCAGTGTGGCTGATGTCAGTGTGTGTACATAACTGATTGTGCGCGGAGACAGGCCTTTATCGGCCATCTGCTGCCAGTACACACGAAAGGCGGCAGGCTTTAAATCTTCGAGCAGGATATTACCGAACGGTACGGACAATATATGCCTTTTCAGGGTACCTTTATATGATTGATATGTGTTTAACGTGATTGTAGACTTGATTCCTTCGAGCCATGCGGCGGTCCATTCGGATAGCGTTATTTTATCGTCAATGAACGGAAAATTTTCAATTTCTGACAAGAAATCATTTCTCCGCCGAATTGCTTCTTCCGAAGTATGTCCGTAAAAAAAGCGCCTTTTTCCGTTTACTGTAACGGATGCCTGATAATATCCATTTTTTCTCTTTTTCAATTTTTCCATTATAAAATCAGCTCCTTTTTGAAAATGGGCTGATTATGCTATAATTATAAAGTAATCAGCCCGTGGGGGTATATTACCATTCTGAAGGGTATTAGCGTACTGCTTCAGAGAACCGTCGTCATGTTGGTAGCATAGCGGCGGTTTTTATATTGTTAAATAAACGAAATCTCGTATTATGGATTACATCTTTTGCACGGAACATATCCGGCATTAATCGCCTCGTCTCGTGTGTCAAAGTAAATTTTGTTGCGATCTTTCATCTGGTAGACACTGCTGCAATAATCTTCGTGGAATTTGTGGCTTCGGAGATTTCCGATATAGGCATCTACTATGCCGGCAACGGAAACAGACAGTATGGCAGCTAACGAAAAAGTGAGAATAGCTTTTTTGAGCATTTTTAAGCATCCTTTCTAAGTATTATTGAATATCAATAGAACCGTATTTTGCTACAGAGTAACAGCAATAAATGTTTATGATTATAAACAAAATTACAGTTATTAAACTCTTATAAAATGATGATCCACTATTATTTCCACCCCCTTGTATGGCTAAATAGATAGAAAAAGCAAAGAAAATACAAAGCGCTCCGGAAAGTACATAAGTAACGCTTTTCTTGTGGTGAGGCGCTACTTTCCAAACAGCAATAATAGAAAAGAGTGGGGCAATAATTCCCTCAATAAACACTTCATATGCTTCATACAGTAGTCCATCACCTACCATTGAAAACATTGTAAAACTTCCTAATGCTATCAAACGAATGATTACATAACTGGCAATATATGTGGGAATAATAAGAATCCATCTGATGATATTCACCATAGTATTATTCATTTTATTGCCTCCATGTGAGTATATTAATACTTTATCTTTTTATACAACAATTCTTCACCATGTATGCCGTGATTCAATTACTTTGCCTATGATTTGTACCGGCAGTTGTTCTATTTCTTTATTGGTATAGAAATGCGGCTGATATACTTCCACATTCAAACCGACAAGCATAATTCCTGTATCGGTCTTTTTTATTTGTTTTACGGTAGCTTCATCACCATTTACAAGTACAATTGCCGTATCGCCATTATCTACATCATTCTGCTTACGGACGATGACGATATCACCTTCCAGTAGTTTTGGCTCCATAGAGGAGCCTTTGATTCGCAAGGCGAAGTATTCTCCACCGGCAGCCATCTTAGTGGGAAGTTCTTCCCATCCTTCAATATCGGTAATAGCTTCTACTGGGATACCAGCAACAACTTTCCCCAGTATGGGAATGCGTACGCCTTTTGTTAGTGAAGATGCGGACTCCGCTAAATAATTAAGATCATCAGACAAGATATTTAGGCCATGGCAAATTTTATTAATGTTATCCATAGAGGCTCCGCCTACATTTTTTAAAATTGAAAGTAGGGTGCTATATGGCATATCAATCTTATCAGAAAACCATTTTAATGTGCCTTGTTCTTCAATTTTTGCTCTTAAGTATTGCTCTCGCGTCATAATTATTCCTCCTACTTGAAAGTAGGATATCATATAAAAAACGAAATTTCAACAAATTTTATGAAATTAGTGTTGACAAAAACGAAATAATAGCATATCATAAAATTCAGAAAACGAAATATCGTTACAAGAAAGGGGGTGATCTAATGTATAAAAATTTAAATGTAGAGCTCGCACGGCTGGGATGGAATATAATCAGGTTGTCAGAGGAAACGGGGATCAAATATCAAACGTTAGTTACCAAAATGAAAGGAAATTCAGAATTTAAATTTGATGAATGTTTAGCGATAAAAAAAGCTATGGGTTGTAAGATCCCCTTAGAAGTCCTTTTTTTACACCAATAAAAACGATATTTCGTTAAATGGTGTAAAATAAAAGCCCCCGAAGGGGCTCATGTGTCAGCATGTTTTTCTTTTCAGCGCTGGGTTCCGCGTTTTCCTGTATATGGATTTACATTTCCTTTATGGCTGTAATTATTGTTTGGGTTACCATCCGGATTGCTTCTGTAATGAGGCTGTACATAAGTACCATCTGAGCGATAATGCCCGCGAACATAGGCAGCGTTAGCCGTACTTGCAGATAAAACAAATGCAGAAATAGCAAAGATGCATAAGATGAGTTTTTTCATAAAAGCCTTCTTTCTTGTACTATCGCTGACACATTAACCAAATTGTAACACAACCCACCACATAAAAACATAGAAAGGAGTGAAAAGATGAAGATTGAATGTTTTTTATCTATGCTACGGCCGATGAAGCGAGGACTTGAAGTCCATATCAAAGCAAATGCCTATAAGAAAGAGCAGGTCAGGGAAATTGTGAAGCTGGCATCTGAAATACAAAAAGAGTACAGCTGTCACTGCACTCTTAATGTAAAACAGTCCTATTGAATAAGTTTACTGAAACGAAACAAATTCAATGTTTTTGCCCCATACATGAAGAATCTGTTCACCAACAAAAACGTAATAACAATCCGGATAGATGCGTAGACTTTCAAGGTCATCAATTTCAGATGTCTCATGGCTCTTAATACGCATGGTGATGATTTTCTTTACTTTCGGAACATAACAAGGACAGTCAATCTCACTTATTTTTACATAGGCATTCATAACAATCACCTCCCTTCTAAGCCAATTATAGGGGAGCGTGGAGTGTAAATCAAAGAAAGGAGATGATCAAGATGGAACAAAATCCAGTCGGACTGACGATGGAAGAAACTTCACGGTTACTCCACATCGGAGCTGAACAGCTCCGGGAGTACGCTCGCACCGACCCGACATTTCCGTGCTTTTCGGTCGGGAACAAGCTAATCACTACCAAGGCCGCAATCAGCGAGTGGGCGACTGCCCGCGCAAAAATGCGGGTCGGGATGAAAACGGAAAACTCACATGTCATGGAAATTGTACGAAGAAACAGGAGGGAAAGAGCATGATTGACAAAATGATGAACTGGTTGTGGCTATTCGTACTTATCACGATGCTTATCGCCGTGGCGGAGAAACTATCATGCGTACGTTTTTAATCGCATTTACGGCAGTTGTTCTCTTAGCCGGCGCCGCGGTTGACGCGGACAACATCTACAACCGGCTCTTCCCGGAGGTAAAAATCGTCGAGTACCGCCGGGAGGTAAGGGCAGGCGACACGCTCTGGGACATCTGCGGAGAAATAGCGACCGACAAAGAGGACCTGCGGAAACTGGTTTATCAAGCAAAGAAAGATAACAGGATTATGGACGTCGGCAACCTGCAGCCGGGGACGCTAGTCATTGTAAGAGTTGAGGAGGCGAGGAAATGACTGACGCAGAAAAGTTTAAACGTATCAGCGAATATATACACCGCAGGTATAAGCAGGAATCAGATGTCTGGGCAGATGCGGACATGAAAGGCGAAGTGATAAACGCGGCCAAAGCGAGTATACGCGAAGAAATTTTATTTGAAATTATTACTGAGCTAAACAAAATTGAAAAAGCCGACTGATAACTGCAATTATCAATCGGCAGGCGGAAAAGAATCGCTAAGACTTTCCGCCTCTATATTATCAGAAAATGGAGAAATAGACAAATGGCAGAACTTATATTGAATGCCGATGCTTCGCGTGAGGATTGGCTCAAAGTAAGAAATACAGGATTAGGCGGGTCAGACTGCGGAAGCATTCTCGGACTCAATCCGTATAAATCAGCATTGACACTTTGGTCAGAAAAAACAGGAATGATGCAGCCCGAAGACCTGTCAAAAAACGAAAGGGTCTGGTGGGGCAGCCACATGGAGCCGGTAATCGCACAAAGATTTGAGGAAATTACAGATAAAAAGGTACGCCGGAGAGGAACTCTTCGAGACAACGATTATCCGTATATGCTGGCCAATATTGACCGCTGGATAGTTGGAGAGAATGCCGGTCTTGAAATCAAGACGGCAGATTGGCGCATGAGCAAGCAGTGGGGCGATAAAGACGATCCGCAGGACATGACAGTACCAGACAGCTACTACTGCCAGTGCATGCATTACATGGCAGTCACAGGGGCCGATTACTGGTACATAGGAGCCCTTATCGGCGGAAACGATTTCCGGGTAAAAAAGATCATGCGTAACGAAGACGATATCAAGTACATCCGGGAGCAAGAAAAAGAATTTTGGAACCATGTCACAGAACAGACAATGCCTGCGGTAGACGGCAGTGATTCTACAGTTCACACACTTGTCGGGCTGTACAATACGCCAAACGGGAAAGAGATAGACCTGCCGGAAGAGGCATTGCGGATTTTTGAAAAATATGACTTGGCCAAAGCAAAAGAAAATGAGGCAAAAGAGGCCATACAAGCGGCAAAAAATGAATTAATGGCACTGCTTGGAGAAAACGAAGTCGGACACCTCGGTGACAGAAAAGTCACATGGAAAGCAACCAAGCCGAGAGAATCTATTAGCTTATCCCGCGTAAAAAAAGAAGACAGCGGCAGCTATGAAGCGCTTAAAGCGATGGGATTTATCAAAATCAGTGAAGCAGGCCGCATGATGAAGGTCTACTGATGAGCATTGAAGAGTTTACAGCCCTTAAGGTAGGTGCAAAAGTCAGTATTCAAAGGGGGCTAAAATCCCCTCCACTTCGTGGGACATTGGCGGATAAGGTGAACGAATCCGCTCTTATAAAAATAGGTCACACGCCGGCAGGAAAACCTATCCTGATATGGGCGCATTATATGAAATTAAAACAGGAGGAGTTTAGATGAGAATTAAAGAGATACTTTCGCAGAATAGAAGAGATTTCAATGCATTGTTTATCTGTCCGTTTTGCGGGCATGAAGAGGAAAAACCGGGGTACGATGACGCTAATTTTCATCAGAATGTGATACCGAAAATGAAATGTAAAAAATGCGGAAAAACAGAGCAGGACGGAGCAAATTATCGTCCGTTGAGTACAAAATATCCGGAAGGTTTTCAAATTTAACAGGAGGTATGAAACATGAACGCAGCAAAAGGAATCGTAAAAACAAAGCAAGAGAACAAAAAGCCATCTTTGCAGGGGCTAATTCGGGCGATGGAGCCGGAGATTAAAAAGGCATTACCGTCGGTCATTACACCGGAGAGATTTACCCGGATGGTATTTACGGCGCTGTCGAGCAACAAAAAGCTACAGGCATGCACACCGGAAAGTTTTCTCGGTGCAATGATGCAGGCTGCACAGTTGGGTGTAGAGCCGAATACCCCCATCGGACAGGCATACCTGATTCCATACGGTAATCAGGTACAATTCCAGCTTGGCTATAAAGGACTGATTGATCTTGCTTATAGAAGCGGTGAGGTACAGAGCATACAGGCGCACGAAGTGCACGAAAACGATACATTTGAATACGAGCTTGGGCTGAACCCAAAACTGAAACACGTACCAGCTATGAAAGACAGGGGCCCGGTCATCTTATACTACGCTGTCATCAAGCTGAAAAACGGCGGAGAAGGGTTCGAAGTTATGAGCCGGGAGGATGTAGATCAATTTGCGCGGGCGAAGTCTAAAACATATAAAAATGGACCATGGCAAACGGATTTTGACGAAATGGCAAAGAAGACCGTACTTAAGAAAGTTTTGAAATACGCGCCTTTAAAATCTGATTTCGCAAAACAGGTCAAAGAAGACGAAACAATTAAAACCAGTATTTCGGAAAACATGACGGACTTGCCGGACGAAACGGTAACCATCGATGCGGAAGCACAAACACCGCAGGACGAAGAAATCCCATTTGATGAAATACCGCCTGCGGTGGACAAGGAAACGGGGGAGGTACTGAGCGATGGAAGAAATTAAGAGAAATCCTCTTCCGGAGATGGAGTGTGGGATGGCTTACTTGGCTCATCCCTACACTCCAATTGTTAAAAATTTGAAAGCATTTACAGGAGAGATTAAGGAATCCAACGTGGAAGAAATGGGAGACATCGCATTTAAAATCATGAAGAAATATCCCAACCTGACGGTTCTTTCCCCGCTCCATGCGTATTCATTCTTGGAAGGAAAAGATTTGGAAGAAACGGATATTCTCCGGTACGATTTTAGACTTCTCAACAACTGCACCCTCCTGATTCTGTCCGGATACTGGCGGCATAGCCGCGGCTGTATGTCCGAATACGGTTATGCAAAAGCAAAAGGAATCAGGATCTATGAATACAGAGATGGGCTGTTGTATCCGCTGGAATGAGGAAGAACGATGAAAAACGAAGGATTTATTTGTTTATGGCGCAAAACACAATATGATCCAATTTGGTTTAACAGTACTCCGGAACAGAAGGCTATATTTATCACTCTTCTTTTTATGGCCAACTGGAAAGAACAAAAGTATGACATATTTGGTAATGAAATCACGTTAGAGGCCGGCTCATTTATTGGTTCGTATACACAAATAGCAAAATTGACCGGAAAAGGAGTATCAATCCGAAATGTGAGAACAGCAATTGACCGCTTTGAGAAAATGGGATTTTTGACACGCAAACCGACAAAGCGGGGAACACTCATAATCATAGTAAATTGGCGTAAATACCAGGACAAGGATTATGAAACTGACACGGAAACTGACATTGAACTGACACGGCACCGACACAAGACTGACACGGCACCGACACAAGACCGACACGCCCATAAAAGAACAATACAACCAAGTAACCAAGTAACCATTAAACCAAGTAACCAAAAAGATATACCCCCCTATATCCCCCCGAGGGGGAAGGATAAGGCGCAGGAAGATTCATTCGATGCGGAAGGAAGTGAGCTTATCTCTTCATTTGCAGGAAGCAATGAAGAATTGGCGGAAGCGCTTCGGGCATGGATGGATATGCGTAGGGAAATGGCGAAAAAGAGGAAAGAGGTGTTCAGTATCCGGGCGCTGAAGATGGCACTGAAAAACCTGCATAAAGTTTCAGGCGGTAGCGAGCTCAAGGCGCTGGAGATTGTGAACAGGGGTGTGGAGCTTTCTTGGAAGGGCTTTTATCCGATACGAAAAAAAGAGCCGCAGGCGAAAGATTTCGGTGATGTTTTGGATGAGTATGTGGATTACGCAAAGGAGCATTCGCAATGAACGAAAAAGTCATAAAAGCTGTTGCGAGTTTAAGGGCGTTCTTCCCGACATTTACAAAAGAACAAACGGCCGCTTACAGTCGTATTCTCGATGAATATCCATCGGAAGTTGTTTCTTCGGCGATTAAAGAGCTCGTGAAAACGGAAACGGGGACGTACGCACCGCCAGTAGGAAGAATCTGCCAGATGTGCGATAAGATCATCGCGCAGGCAACGGGCGAAGTAGAGTTTAATGCTGCAGACGGCTGGAGAGAAGTGATGCATGTTGTGTGCGATGTCAGCATTTACAGGCTGGGAGAGTACAAGTGGAAAGACAAAGTGGCCGAAGAATGCGCAAGAGCATTGACGATAGAGGCTCTAATGAACATGCAGCTGGGAACGGAAGAAGATGTGATGCGCTCGAATTTTCTCAAGATGTACGAAGGGAAAGCGAGGCAGGTAAAGAAAAGAATGCAAGTAAATCGGATTCTTTCCGACGGGAAGATAACCGAGGCAATACAAGCGGTAATCGAAAAGTTTGAGGCTAAAGGAGGCAGAATGATAAATGGAAAACAATCGATTTATGGTCGTATCGGAAGAAAACGGGATCATAGCAATGAATCCGTCCTACGTTGAGCAAAAAGGGAAAAATCTTATCATCTACATGCCGGGGACGTATAAACAGCTTGAGATGGAATACGAAACAGAAGAAGACGCAAGAAACGCTTTTATTGACATAGAGAGCGCTTATGAATCAGGGAGAATATACGTTTATATCTGAAAAGGAGAATGAAAAATGCCAAACATGAACAATTGCCAGATTTGCGGAAATCTTGTCCGCGATCCTGAAATTAAGAGCACAACATCTGGGGAAGCGGTAGCAACGATGACGGTAGCGGTTAATCGGTATTTTGTCAATCAGAACGGAGAGAAGCAGGAATTTACTGATTATGTACGAGTAAAAGCGTGGCCGCCATGGGCAGAAGCTATCGGAAATCAGCTGCAGAAAGGGATGCCGGTGTTTGTCGAAGGGCGGTACAGCAGTTACTCTTACGGCAAGGACGGCGATAAGAAATACATGACGGAGATTGTCGTTGAATTTGTCGCCTGCCCGCTCAACATCAAGAAACCGCAAGCGGTAGTAGAGGAAACAGGATCGGGCAATTTTGAGCAGTTCGGAACGGCGCAGAGTGAACTGCCGCCGCAAAATGATGATTTACCGTTTTAAGGAGGGAGAGAAATGAATACAGCGATGGATGTAGCAAGCGTCGTACTGTTTATTGTTCTGATCATGTACGCAGCTATCAAGCTTGACGAAGCGGCAAGAAAGCTGCACAGCGAGGAAGAGCGGATTTACGGAGAGAGGCGTAAAAAATGAACAACTTAATCACCATCGTTGCCACTTTTGGCAACGAGAGAGGAGCATATGGACAGTATTTGTGAAAAACACAGCATTACATCACCACAAGGAAGAAATCTACTGTTAAAAAAGCTTTTATACGAAGAAGGATATAGATTCATAGTAAAGTACGAACTGTTGGGAGAGGTCTATTTATGTATAGATTTTCCACCACCAAAACAACCCTTTGTGGAAATAGAAGAATTAAAAGATTTGGATAATGTTTGTTTAGCAGAAAAAGATGGAGAATTATTTGTGGTGAAGGGAGAGAAAGCATGAAACAGGATAAAGAAGAATGGGTAGTGTCACCGGATGGAGAAAATTATAACGGATATATGACATACCCGACAAAAGAATTGGCCATTGAAACTGGACGGAAGGAATTTGCGAGTGTAAAAAAAAGTCAATATTCAAAAGTTTTTGATGGATATATACGTGATGATAAGTTTTTCTATGTTGCGCTACTTTCGAGGCCAGAACCAACAGCAAACGTTGATAATATTATTATAGATGTAGCGTGCAACGCAGATGTTGTTTATGGCGAATATCGCTTTGATTTTTTAGAAAATGTCACAGAAGAACAAAGAGAAGAGCTTGAAAAAGAAATCAACAAAGTTGTTCAGCGCTGGCTTGATAAATACGAATTGAGAGATTACGGATTTTTAGTTGAAAATGTGGAGCAGGTGAAAGTATGAAGACACTGAAAGGAGAACCTGATGAATAACGGAATGAGACCGGGCATTTTTCATAATCCGGATCCGACGTATGAAAAAACGGCAGTTAAATTGCATTTTGAATCAAAACGGGTACGCGGTGAAGTTGAAGCGTTTTTTGAAGAGATTCGACGCTGCAGGAAGCATATTGACTCTTTGAATCAATACCGCCAGCAGTATGAAATGGATCTGCTTTCACTCAAAGGCTGTCGATACGACAAGGAGCCTGTCGACGGCGGAACGTCTTCTGATTTATCGGATATCGTCATCGCTTTTGAACAGAAGATGGCGCAGGCAGAAGAACTGCGGATAAAAGAGCTCAACAGATATGGTGATATGATCACAAAAGGATTCAGGCTGCTTGCTTTGTTATCTGACCCGGAGCAGAAATCCATTATGATTGACAGGTATTTTATGAATATTTTATGGGAGAAAATTGCGTTAGAACATCATTATGTGAGAAGTCATTGTTATCGATTGAAAGATGAGGCGATAAAAGAAATTTCGCGAAAAATGAAACATGAGACATTATGAGACATTTAAAAGTGGTATTATGATAGTGTAAAAGTTCAGGAATTCCTCCCTGAAATAAGAAAGCACGTACTTCTGCCATGGGTGCGTGCTTTTTGTTTGTTTATCTAAAAGGCGGTGATTACTGTGGGCGCAAAAGGCAAGTATGCAAAATGGCTGCAGCCAGATAATCTTCTGCGCCTGCAGGCATGGGCGCGAGACGGATTAAGTAATGAGCAAATTGCACATAATATCGGCATTAATCAAGATACATTGTATACATGGATTAAGAAGTACCCCGAATTTCCCGAGGCATTAGCGCGCGGGAAAGAAGTTGTTGACATTGAAGTAGAGAATGCGCTTTTAAAAAGAGCCAAAGGATATGACTATATAGAGACGACATCGGAGCTGATTGCGGATAAAAACGCAAGAAATAAAGCGGTGATGAAGGTAACTAAGCGAGTAACTCGGCATGTACCGCCGGACGTAAAAGCTATTGTATTCTGGCTGACGAACCGGAAACCGGAATGGCGCGACAAACAAGAGAAAGAATTATCTGGTAATATCGGTATCAATTTGGTGGTAGATGATGACATCAGCACAGACGATTAATCTTGTTAATGACATTATTCATCCAACGGCAAAACAGCGTGAATTTATGCGGGCGGTCAAGGATAACACATACATTCTTTATGGCGGTGCAGCAGGCGGCGGAAAATCGTATATATTGCGTTGGGAACTGGTTTATCTCCTGATCAGCTGGTACAAGCATTTGAAATTAAAAGGTATCCGCGTTGGGCTGTTTTGTGAAGACTACCCGGCACTGCGGGATAGACAGTTGTCAAAGATAAAAATGGAGTTCCCGGACTGGCTCGGCAGCTACAAAGAAGCGACGCATGAATTTACATTAAATCCGGCGTTCGGCAGCGGTGTGATATGTTTCCGCAATCTTGATAATCCGTCAAAATATCTATCGTCCGAATTTGCGGCCATCGCAATTGATGAATTGACGCTGAATGAGCAGACTGTCTTTGATTTTTTACGTATGCGTCTGCGTTGGGTTGGCGTCGAGGATCCTAAGCTGATTGCCGGAACGAACCCCGGCGGTAAAGGTCATATGTGGGTGAAGAATCTGTTTATTGACAGAAATATTCCGCCGGAAATGCAAGATTTTGCGAATAAAATTGCTTTCGTCCAGGCGCGGATAGATGATAATCCGTACTTGCCTGCAGGATACAGTGACGCGCTTGATACGCTGCCGGATAAGCTAAGAAAAGCGTATCGTGAGGGCGATTGGAATATATTCGAGGGGCAGGTTTTTGAGGAGTTCCGGACGGATATACACGTTGTTGAACCGTTTGAGATCCCCCCAAGCTGGCAACGCGGACGGTCTATGGATTGGGGATACAGTAAACCGTATGCGATTTATGAGTATGCGGTAGATTATGACGGCGTTGTCTATGTAATTAATGAATGGTACGGCTGTAAGCCGGGAACGGTCAACACGGGTACGCAGGAAACGGCACGGGAAGTGGCGCAGAAAATTAAGCATTTGGGCAGTGAATTTGGCATTGCAGATCCGGCGATTTGGCAAAAGACAGGACATGACGGGCCGTCGATTGCGGAAGTTTTCGCGGCGGAAGGCGTGCCGTGGTATCCGGCGGATAATGACAGGTTAGCCGGGAAAATGCAGGTACACTTACGATTAAAAGAACGAAAGTTCAAGATATTCAAAACGTGTTATCACTTGATACGGACGCTGCCGGCATTGACATACGATAAGCACAAAGTCGAGGACGTGGATACACAACAAGAAGACCATAGTTACGACAGCGTTAGATATTTCTTGATGAGTCGTCCGATTCAGCCGGTAAAAGTAGAAAAAGCATTAAATGATGGCTATAGATATGAAGATGAGGAAGGGGATGAACCAACAGCGTGGGGCGTGTAATGAGTGACAGAGCGCTTAGAGATTATGCATACAGAGTGCTTAAGTCAGAGTTTGGTGAACGTATGGAGAATGGAATTTTAATTCCGGCGAAAAAGAGCGATGAAGAACTGGCGGCGTTCGCAGCGCAGATGCCACAGTGGCAGCTTGAACAAATGTATGAAATGATGTATGGAGGAGAACTGGTCGAATGAGTTTTGATTTATCCGAAGCGCGAAGTAATGTGAAAAAAGCACTGCAGCTGACAAGCGAATGGCGGAAAACCGCGAAAGAAGATTATGATTTCATGCGCGGTAAACAGTGGACGGATGCCGATCTGAAAGCAATGAAGCAGAAATCCCGCCCGGCAATTACGATTAATCGGATCCGTCCAGTCGTCAATCTTCTTTCCGGCTATGCAGCACAAAACGAAACAGAGCCGGATTTTCTGCCGCGCTCGGAAGAAGATGACCGGGTAGCACGTGTGGCCAAAGGTATTACAAAGTACACTTTTGACAAGACGAATTATCAGAGCGTTAAGAAAAAGGCATTCAAAGACGCGGTTATCTGTGGCGTCGGAAATTATTGGGTCAGTTATGAATTTGATTATGCCCGTATGGACGGTCGGATACAGATAAAAAATGTCAGTCCTTTTGATGTGTTTGTGGATCCGGAATGCAAAGAAGATGATTTGTCAGACGCTTTCTACTGCGGGCGTTACAGCTGGGAAAGTCCGGATAAATTGAAGCAAATATATGCGGACAAAGCAGATGAAATTGCCATGCTCGCGCATAAATACGATGACAGTGAATTGGAGACAGTTGATACGGAGCCGCTCTGGTATTCGCGCGATTTAAAGAAATTAAGGGTGGTTCAGTATTGGTATAAAGAGTACACGCGGAAGAAGATTTTCTCTGCAGATGGGATGATTGTTGACGAATCGCAGCCGGATTTATATTCGGCTTTTTTAAGGTCCGGAGCAGAACCGGAAGAAATCCCAGTTACAAAAATCAGATACGCGACATTCTGCGGGGAAGTGTTACTTGAAGAGGGCGAAAGTCCTTATAAGCACAATCAATTCCCCCTTGTGCGGCAGTATTGCTACTTGTCGGGCTACGGAGAAGATTTAGATGACGGACTGGAACCGGCGGGGATTGTACGGGATTTAAAAGACGCACAGCGCGAACTCAACAAGAACCGCAGCCAGCGTATGCATATCGTCAATCAGCAGTCGCTCGGTGTTCGTTTTTGGACTGGACCGCAGTTTGATGAAAAAGAAAAACGGGAAATTCGGAATCTGTCTACAACGCCGGGCGCTAATATTTTCTTGAAACCGGGTGTGACATTTACTGATGGGCTTCCGTCAGCGCAGTCTGTCAATAATATAGAGCTTGAAAACCGCTCAAGCAGTGATTTCTACACGATTTCAGGCATTACTCCGGAGAGCCTGTCAGGCAGCATCGGAGCAATGAGCGGGAAGGCGATTGACTTACGGCAGTCAGTTACCACGGTGCAGACGGCGGAAATATTCGATAAGGCAAAAGAAGCTGAGTTGCAGATCGTCAAACTTCTGTGGGGTGACACATACACGCCGGGACTAATCCCGCAGTTTTATAACAAAGATAAAGTTATGCGGATCCTTGGCGAAGATGGCAAGAAAGAATTTGTGCAGATACAGCCAGGACTGGGACAAGCAATGCAAGAACAGCAGACGGTAGATCAGAACGGTATGCCGGTGACGGATGAAAACGGTGACCCGGTAACGAAAGTACTGTATGATTTATCCGCTTTCGATTTCGACATTGTAATCACAACGTCGCAGGCAAGCGCTACCGCACGGCGGGCGAATTTGTATCAGTTGCTGGAAGCGAAGAAGGCAGGTGTTGATATTCCGATGGATATCATTCTTGACTTCATGGATTTCCCGGAAAAAGAAACGGTCAAGAAGCGTATGCAGCAGGCTTCCGAACAGCCGAAAATACCGGACCTTAAAGTCAGCGCAAGTATTGAAGATTTACCGGCGGAAGCACTATCAACGGCGCTACAGTCTATCGGCGTGAATATTTCACCGCAGCAGATTATGCAGGAAAGATTAGCACTGAAAGGGCGTGCAATCGCTCCGCCGGTGCAACCGCAAATTCCGATACAACAACCACAGCTATTAGGGCAGTAATGCCTTGATATATCGTTCTAAGCAACGACGTTAAAAGGCTTTTTTCTTTCGTCCGAAAAGAGACGGTAAACTACAAACAAAATTATTCGACCGCCGACGTCGTTAAACCGGCAGAAGGAGATAATTATGGAGAATGAAGCAATGCTTAACGCAGAAGATTTAGGCTTTGACGCGGAAGATTTGAAAGAAGCAGGTCTTGATAAGCCGGAACCGACAACTCCAGCGGGTAATGATCCAAAGAAACCGGAAGACAATCCGGCAGACGGACAGCCGAAAACTGACCCTGATTCTGAATCGGAACCTAAAACGAAAATTGAACCGGCAAAGGAACCGGAAGACAATCCGGCAGGCGGCGATTTAAAGAAAGCGTTAGCGGAAGAAAGGGCTCGCAGAAAAGCGGCCGAAGAAGCGGCTAATACTTTGCGTTCGCAGATGAGCATGTCACAGAAACCGGTATTATCTCCGGAAGATTTGAATCAAATTCGCAGTTATGCGCAGCAGGAAGCCGCACGTCGGCTCAAGATTGACGACGCGTCTGATTTGATGTTCACCGATGCACAAAAGTATCAGGAACTGCTTCATGAACAGGCACGGATTGAATATCAGATGACACGCCAGCAGGAAGAGCGGCAGGAAACCTATCAAAAAAATGTAGCGTTTATCGGTGAGCTTAAAGCAATGCCAAATATCGGCGAGCTGTGGCAGAAAGGCGCTGAAATGCTGGACGGCATGACGCGAAAAGACGCTGCCCCGATTGATGCGGCATTTTCACGTATTGATCAGGGGATAGGCACGGATGCAGACTTTAAAGTTATTCGTGATTTTGCTGAAAAAGTAAAATCGGCGATGGCCGCACCTGTGCAAAATCCGCTTGAAACGGCTAAAACATTGCCAAAAGCAAGCGCGTTAAACGGCGGTGCTCCGACCGGCGCGAAACTGTCTGAGGAAGAAATCCTCAAGTATGTAGAAGAGGGTCGTGAAAGTGAGCTTCCGACGGAAATCAGAAAGCAGATTGATGACCTCTGCGGTGATTAATTTTTTTACAAAAAGGAGAATGAAATATGGCACATGAATTTAAAATTCCTGAAAAATTGGTTCCTAAACTCTGGACGAAAAAAGTGTGGAGAGAAGGTTTAAAAGCTTCTTATTTTGATAAGTTTACGTCTACTAATGGGAGTAATGTTGTTCATACGAATAAAGATCTAAAACAGGCTAAAGGCGATGAAGTAAACTTTGGACTGGCAATGAATCTTAAAGGTAACGGCGTTTCCGGGAATAACACACTCAAAGGTAATGAAGAAGAAATGCAGATGTATGATTTCAGCGTAAAGACTACTTTGGTCAGAAACGCAGTTACGCGCTTTGAGGCGGATGACCAGAAATCTCCGTACGAAAATTTGCCTCTTATCAAGGGGGTATTGGTGCAGTGGCTGTCTGACTGGAAAGACAACAAGCTGATTTCCGCACTGACCGCCAATCCGACAACCGGTGAACGTCTTATTGCGTCTACTGCAGGGACAGAAGTTTCTTTGACGGCTAATGACAAGCTGACCTGTGCGGTAATCGGCCGCGCAAAACGCAAGGCTAAAATGCATGAACCGACAGTGAAACCGCTCAAGATTGACGGACAGGAGAAATACATCATGCTTGTCGGCACATGGGCAGCGCGTGACTTGAAAGCAGATCCGGTATGGCAGGCGGCACAGCAGAACGCGGCAATCCGCGGCAGCAAAAACCCGATTTTCACCGGAGCGCTCGGCGAATATGACGGCGTCGTTCTGTATGAATATGAACGTGTCATGAATACGAAAACCGGTGCGTCTTCTGCAAATGTTGTTCATAACCTGCTTCTTGGGCAACAGGCGGCATGCTTCGCTGTAGCCCGCGAAGCTCGCTTCATTAAAGATGAGGATGATTACGGCAATGTACAGGGGAACGGTATCGCGTTCTTCGGTGGTATTGAAAAATCCATCTACAACAGCAAAGATTATGGCGTGATTCAGGTCATGACCGGCGGTGCTGTAGAGTAATTTCAATGGAGATAAGGTGAGGGCTGTAAAAGCCCTCTTTCCTTTTCTTAAGGAGTAACCATGATAATTAAAGACTTGATTAACCGTGCGTATATGCAGGTGGGCGATACGTCGCAGGTGAACTATACGCCGTATCAGTTTCTGGAGTTTTATAACGAAGGCAATCATATTCTGCATAAGATTGTACTGCGGTATATTCCGGATATTTTACGTGTAACGGAGACGGGAGTTCCGAACAGACCGACAATTGCGCTTTCTTCTTTCGCACTGCAGATTGTATCAGTAAAGGATATGTATGGTCATTCTGTTGATTACACGATGGAAGGCCACAAAATCATTACTGCGAAAAATGCGCTGCAACGAGGATTGACCGTCGTATATATCCCGTCTGCAGATTATAAAGAGATGGATGATGAAAGTGGTTATCCAGCAGAAATAGAAAGTCTTCTTGTGAATTACATGGTAGCGCGGATCCTGAAAGCGGATTTATCGTTTGTTTCCGGATGGGAAGATATGATTTCCGAAATGGCGCGTCAAATGGACGATGAAAGTGGTTTTGTTGCAAGGGGGTATTGGCCGTATGACTGCAGGCGAACTGATTACGATGATTAATCTGGACACAAATGAAATATTAGATGACAGTGCGGAATACATCCCCTATATTAATGCAGCCATTGATTGTCTCGTGATGATTTTGGTCCCGATGAAAGACAGGGAAGTTGTAAAAAGTATGGACATTAACGACAATAATCCGGTACCCGGTGATTTTACAGCGTTTGTTCCGGCGGTGGGTTACCCTGTCCGCATTGTGAACGGGTCTTTCCAGACGTACGGTGGAAAGACTGTCAATGATGTATTTTACGCTGTGAAAAAGCCGCATGTATCAGATGAAACTGATTCGATTCCATTCAGTGAAATCTTTCATTTTGTGCTTGTGCAGCTGGTCTCATTTCTTGTCAAAAAGAAATCTTTAATGCTGGATTATGCCAATGCGGATAAAGCGTTCATTGCTGATCTGACATCGGCAATCCAAGCAGCAAGAGGACGCTGATATGGGAGAACGTTTCTTTGCTTCGACGAACGGTTTTAGGTTAGGTTTGGACTGGAGTAAGCCGGCAGAGAGTATTGATTTGCAGAGTTTAACGCAAGCAATGAACTGTGAATACAGTTCGACAGACGGTGCGCTTCAAACGGTGCCCGGCGTAAGAACGGTTTATACACATGCGGCGGATATTGAAAGTCTGTATTATGACAATTACCGCAAACAATATTATTTTTCCTGCGGCCGTGACTTATATAAAACGGCAGATTGGGTAACAGTAACGCCGCTGGGAACGCTAACAGGGAACAGCACTCCGAAGTATCATGCTTTTGATCATGATATTCTGATTGCTTCCGGCGGTAAATTGCAGGCTGTTTCTGGTGCTGGCGTATTGTCTACTGTGGACGAAAGTCCGACTTGCGAATTTGTGAGCAGCCATTCCGGCTCCGTCATGGTAGCGTCAATTTATGGACACCGTATCACGTGGTCAGCTGTTGGCGATTATAAATCGTGGAAAACGAATACAAATGATGCTTCTTCTGCGCAATATGTAGAAGTGGGCTATAAAGATCCCGGCTGTATCGTATCTATAGATTTCTTGTCAAAGGCAATCATTGTATATAAAGAATACGGTAGGGCATATCAAGTTGTGGGTAATCCCCATGAGAAAACACTTGCTGTTTATCCTCTTTCTGAAACGGCTTTGTGCTGCGGCAGTTCAATCAGCATTGATGACCGAAGTTATTATCTGGGCGATGCGGGGCTGATGAGTTTTGTTCCGACAAATACCTATGCGAATATACAGCCGTCTGAAATAGGTCTTAATATCAATGCACAACTGACAACGATTACATCGGAACAAGCCCGAATGTGGCATGTTCCCGGAAGAAAACAGCTGTGGATTAAACCGGGGAAAAATCAGGATATATTTATCTATCATTATCTGCCGCGGTATGAGGATGGCCGTGGCGTTTTCACGTCAAGGTCTTTCGTTCATGATCTGCATGACGTACTGACAGTCGGCAAGAATATCTATATTGCATATGGCAACAAAATAGGGGTTCTGGATGCCGGCATAGATACTGATGACGGAGAGCAGATTACGACGTCGATTGTTTCAGGGAACAGATTGGCGCAAAGACTGTTCTTACTGCTATTCTCTTATAATTTCGTATCAAGCAACCGTATCGAAGGTTATGGCAGTATTACGATTAGCGATAAACGGGCAAAACCTGTTACATTCAAAGCGGCCGGTACAAAGCTATACTATGCTAACGAAAAATTGATTAACGCAATCGGCAAGTTGAACAGCAGTGAATATACGAAGGTAAATAAGATTGGCGGCGGAGCGAACCGCCATCTGCAGATAAAAATATTTGTTGCCAAGGGCGCTATCGCTTTGCGGCAGTTTGATTATACTTACGAGGAGGTTTAAATGCCTTATACGGAAAAATATCCTTTGAACCCGACGCCGCAAGGAGACAGCACGAAAGAAGCTGTACTGAAAAACCGGGAAGAAATCAAGACAATCGGGGATGCGCTTTCCGCACAGTCGAAAAGCGGCGGTAGCGGACTGCGGCAGCGTATTTTGTATGGAAAAAACAGTGGCGGGAAGTACAGTTTTCTTTCCGGCGACGGATTGTCGGTCATTATTGACGGAAGTACGATACCTGTTGTTTTAACGCTGGCAGACGGCTTTAATGAAAACGGCGCGAAAGATTATGTAGAAACAATTGATAAGAAAATCAGTGCATGGACGTTGCCGATTAATACAACAAGCTATCTGTTTGTAGAACGGAATAACGCAGGTGCTTTATCTTACGGGAGCGCAATAACAAAACCGGTGTTTTCTGCTTCTTTGCCTTCCGGCATTGCCACAAACACTCATGTTTTCAACACACTTGAGCAGAAGATGTATTACTACAATGGTACAGAATGGAAAGCTGTCGTAAGAGTTTTTGTTGCAGCGGTAACGACGGATGCAACCAGCGTGACAAAGATTGAGTATATGAATAATGCGGCAGCGGTAGAAATGACGGAGGCTGAAAAAGAAAAGCTGTCAGGTATTGAAGACAAGGCAGAAGTTAATCAAAACGCATTTTCTAAAGTGAAAATCGGTAACAAAGAACTTGTTGCGGCAGTGAAACAGGCTGTCCTTGAATTAATCGCCGGGGATAACATTAAAATTACTCCGGATGCAAATGGTTCGAAAATAACGATAGATATAGCAAACAAAAAAGAAATATTTGATCCCGATAATTACTACACTAAGGATAAGGCTGATTCCCGCTATTATCGTGAAGGGATTCCTTTGCCGGTAACTTATAGTAACGAAGTTAATTTTGCGGGAACTGCAGACACCATACAGTTCGGCTTTCGTGACCACGATATTAAAACATATCGGTTTGGCAACGGCAAGCAAGGCGGATTAGCCGATATCACCGCAAAGGCATTTGGTGGCAATTTGTGTTCCGGTTCTTTTAATGGTACGCAACAGATGAATGACTGGTTGCGTCAGCACTATAAAGATGATAACGTTTATGCTTGTCTTGCACACCGCGCCAATGAAATTGTAATTAACGGCAATAAGCAATGGGGAACTGTTTTAATGAGTGCTTATCCAGCACATGACGGACGAGCATTAATAATACAGCTGTTTTTTGCTAATTCTAACGGCTTGTTTTATCGCTATCTGAATACACCAGATGAGATAGATAATACAAATAATTGGTATCAGATTGTGGGCACAAACAATGAGAATAAGCTGAAGATTGGCAACAATTACATATGGTTTGCGTGAGGTGGTGTTCATGAGTGTTTTTAAACATTTATGTTATCAGAAAGAGAACGGGGAAACAGGACAGTGTGATGTATATGATGACCAGAACGAATGTCCAGACCCGCGAACGTATGTCAACGTAGACGGAAGAGATGGCTATGTAAAACTGGGGGAGTTTAATGACCCGCAGGCAAGTCCTTTGCGGTGTTATGTAGCCAGTGCAGGACGGGAATTCGCGATTTTAAAGGTAGCAATCCCCACTGGCAGTTTTACAGTGCAAAATTATAATGGTGCGTCTTATGACTGGACATGTCCTCGATTGATTACGAAAATAAAATGTACATCGGCGGGAGAATGGGATAAATATGTAAATGTCACTCCGGGAACAGTTTACACGTTTTTGTGTGTTAAAAGTTTCAAAGAACATAAATGGGTGATATACGTTGGGGGGAATGTTCTCGTTTCTTTGTTTGAAGCAAATGACCCGCTTATCGTTTGGTGGTCACAAGAGATCAATAATTCATGAACAAGATAGGGTGATGAGATGAATTGAAATTATCAAGTTTACAGGAAATGATAAAAGATTATGAACGTATCACTGGCGAATCCGTCAGTTTTGATGGGTTCTTTTTTGATGATGATCTTCATGATAAACAGGGAACGCATTTCAAGTTTTTTCCGAATGCCGGATTTCTTTTCTGGCAATTGATTAAGTATGAGGGAATCGTTTATTTCCAGATTCTTGAAACATACGGCAAGTTTCACAAAATGGTTGACTACATCAGAGAGGTGATGGCGCTTAACGAAGTAAAAGATATCGTGACAATGACGACGCGCAATCCGAAAGCACATATACGCCGATGGAAGATGATTCACCATCCGGAACAAGATTATGACTACGAGGGGCGTCATTACTATGTGCTGACCGGCACAATTGAGAATTTACAGTAGAAAGGAGATTGCATGCTATTATTTGATTTACAGCTGTTCGGGAAAAAGGGGACAAAGATAACGACAACGCCGGCGCAAGTGCCACAGATGTCCGATGAGGAAAAAGGGCTGCTTGGCGAACAGCTGAAATGGGCACAGACTACACAGCCGGTGGCACAAAACCTGCTGAATATGGCTAATCAAGCATTAAGCAGCCAGCAAGTTACGCCGAATCCCAATTGGCAAACATTGTATGATCGGGCGCAAAATCAGACGGCGGCCAATAATCAGCTGGTACAGGGACTGATTCCACAGGTAAATGCAAATACAGACGCTAATGCAGCGGCTAACAATCGTTTCTCTGGTTTGCTGGGGAATGCTATTCAGTCTATGACACAGGGGAATAAAGAACTGGCGTCTGAATACAATACGGCCATGCAGAACAATAATACTGCTATGCAAGGATTGTTAAACGGTGTGCTGCCATCTTCTTATGCGGAGAATCGGCAGAAAGCCTTACAAGCTGATTTAACGAATACGGTCGGAAATACATTGTCCGGACTGGCCAGCCGGGGAATTATCAATTCTTCACAGGCGGACAGCGCATTCAATGATATTTCCCGAAATGCGTCCAATACGCTGGCCGCACAGTACGGAAACGATATGCAGACAGCGGCCGGGCTTGCCGGACAGGCTTATAACAGTCAATTGGCGGGCATTAACGGTAAGGCGGGGCTATTGGGTGATATGTTCAGGAACCAACTTTCCGGCTACGGGCAGCAGGCTGATTTGGCAAATACGAATTTTAACAACCGGCAGCAGGGGATTTCAACGCTGTCACAGCTGGCGAACCAGTCGCAGCAGATGGCAACGGATCCGATTAAAACAGCGGCAACGGCGCAGGAAGCGGCGACCAACACGCCGATGAAATATTTAGCGATGGCGACAGGACAGAACGCACCAACGCAAGGTTTATTATCTCAGTTATCACAACAGCGGTATTCAGTAGCTTCTCCTGCACAGACGGTTGTACGGCAAGGGAGCGGCGGATTCTTTGGAGGTCTTATGAGCGGATTAGGAAGTTATTTTGCATGCTTTACAGCAGGAACAGAAATTTCAACACCGGAAGGTGCAGTTGCCATTGAACAGATGGCATTTGGTGATCAGGTTATTTCTCTTGACACGGTGAATGAAGTTACAGAACTTCATGACATGGGTGAGGCAGATATTTATGAGCTTCATACGCCATCCTGCACAGTAGAAACTACGCAGACAGAAGTATTTATGACGCCTGACGGAAAGAAATCTTTAACCGAACTTTCCGAAGGTGAGAGTGTCATGACAGTAAACGGATTTGAACCGATTACATCAATTGTAGAAACCGGTCGAAAAGAAAAGGTTTATGAACTGGAATTGACCGGTGACAATATGTTCTATGCAAACGGTATCTTGGCGGAAGGCTTGACAGAAGCTGACAAAGCGGGTAATGACCCGGATGGAGACATTATTCCTGCAGAAGCGGTTGACGTTGTTCCTGCAGAACAGAGAACAGAAGATTCTGCAGAAGAACTTATGCAGGAAACGTCTGCAGAAGAAACAACGGATGAAACAGAGAAAAAGCCGGCAGCTAAGAAGCCGGCAACAAGAAGAAAGACGGTTGCTAAGAAAGCGGGTAAATAATCATGAGTGTTATCTATGTACAGGATAAATCACCATGGGATCAGATCGGGAATCTGGCGGGACTGTGGGCGGCAAACCGTCTGCAGAAGATACATGATACCCGCAATGCTAAAGATTATGCAACAAAAGTATTCGGGGGCTATCAAGAGGAACAGTCCCCGGGACTTTTGTCTCAATTGACACAGCCGCAGACCCCGCAGATGGGCAGCGGCCTTTTTGCGCAGGATGGTCTTGAAAAAGCAATGCCCCATTTCAAGATTAACACTGCCGGCACACAGCCTTTGCAATCTTCGGCTCCGGCGGGGCAGGACGCATTAGAACAGGCCGTCCCTCATTATCAGCTGAATATGCAGCAGGCGCAGCCGCAAACACAAACGCAGCCAAGTGCCCCTGATAGGAGTCAGATAAAGCAATCACTTAGGAATAAAGCCGGGGCGGCGTATGTCAGCTTCATCAAGAGCGGCTATGGACAACAGGAAGCGGCGCGCATGGCAAAGGAAATGCTTGAAAATGACACAGCAGAAGAATATGGTAAACAGCTTAGTGCCTATCAAGATAGTGTGCTTGAGCCGGCACGGCAGGATATCTTGAATCAGCTTGTCTATACCACGGATAAAGACGGGAATGCGACAGTCAGCGGTTATGATCCGAAAAAGCTTAAGGCAATGGCGCCGCGGATTGCCGCTTATAATTACCGTGCTCAGCAGCTGGGGCTTCCACAGATTGATATGAATATGCTAAATAACATCAACGCGTTGGATAAGCCGAATATTTCTTATAAGACAATGCCAAATGGCCAGCTTGTAGGAATCAATGGCGATACAGGAGCTGTCCAGCAGATGGGGAATTATGCACCGCCGCAAGATCCGCGACGTTTTTATGTGAATACCGGCGGCGGATTATTTGATGTCAGAAGCGGGCAGGTTATTCCTGGTACGGCAAGAGAAGTGCAAGGGCCCGGAACGAGCGGGTACAATTCACAGATTATTTCACAGCTAAGTCACTTGCAGCAGATGTACGAGAAGCAACATATGTATGATGATGATTTCGATCCCGCAAAATCTCCTTATTATGCACAGCTGCAACAGGTTTTAGGCTTGCAGCAGCCCGGACAGCCGGGAGATGTAACAGGCGGGCAGAAACAGCTTGTGAATGATGAGCAAGGTCTCAGTAATAAAATCATGGAAATGCGGCAGCATATGTCCAAAGAAGAAGTACAGCAGGCATTACGAAACGAAGGACTCGGTTTCTATGCAGTATGGGTACCGTAAAGAGGTAAAATATGGGTTATTTTGATGAATTTCAGCGCGCTGGCGGTAATACTGGCGGTGAAAGATATTTTGATGAATTCAAGAATCAGCCGCCGCAGGATTCGTCTTTGCTTGATAAGGCCAAAGGCTTTTTGAACAGCATCGATGACGCTTATGAAGAAGGGCGTGCAGCGCGTAAAGCGCAGTGGGAGAAGACAAAAGCCAATGTATGGAATACTCTTTCTGATTACGCGGCTAATGCCGGCAAAGCGATAGAAAATTACGGCAATGAAATTACGGCTGCCGGAGAACGTGCCATGGAAGCATATAACAACGGAGAATCCATCAATATGGAAGATCCAACGCAAGGCTTTGAAGGTGAAAATTATAACCGGGCAAAAATGAATGTCTACAATGAATTGGTAGGCAAGCCTGCCGGGTACACCGCCATTACGCCCGGTATGCCCGGCATTGTCCGCATGGCAGGCGGTGCTTTAGCTGTCCCGACTCTTGTCGATTCTACCATGCAGACTTATGACCAGAACATTGCAAATGACGACGGCACGCCTGTTATCAGCACAGCAAAAGGGGCTCTTTTGGATCCTGTATGGGAACCGATAAAGGAATTTAAGAATAACCCGGGAGAATTTACACAAAATCTCGTGGATAATCCGACCGAATTGTGGGATAAAGTGTTCTTACCGGGCGCGGTCATTCACGGAGCGGCAAAAGGCATAAAAAAAGCAACGCCTAAAAGTATCAGCGAGCCTATTCGCGAGCATATCACAGAACCGTTTAATGAACATGTTATTGATCCTGTAAAGAGCGGCATTGCTAATTCGAAAGGTCGTTTTTTTGATTCTTTTAAACGTGGCGGAGAAACAGGTTTTGACGATTTAGCCCGTGATACAGAGATGGGTACACAGGCACTTAAAGAAACAAACCTGCCGCCAGAATACGGTGAAACTGGAGATATAAAAACGGATGTATATAACCGGCTCCGCCAAAATGGATTTACTGATTCGGAGGCGGCGGGGATTACCGGAAATATTGCGCAGGAATCCATGTTTGATACAGAAGCACTTTCAAGAGATGGGTACAATTCTCATGGACTGGTACAATGGACGGGCGACAGGAAAGCGCATTTAGAGAGATTTGCCAAAGAAAACGGACTGGATCCTAAAGATTGGCGTACACAGGTAGATTTTATTTCCGAAGAGATGAATACAACGGAACGGTCGGCTTTTGAAGCACTCCGGAAGAATCCGAATATCACTCCGGAAGAAGCGGCACGTATTGTCCGCGAACAATATGAACGTCCGGATCCGGCAGTGGCCAATGATGCATACCGCCAGCAGATAGCCAGAGAAGTCTATGACGGCCGCAGTGTCCGTCCGATGCAGCGTCCCATGCAGAACGGGCTCAATGATTTTGCGGAAGATGTGAAACAGGCCGCGCCGGAAGAAGCAAATTTAAATTTCATGAAGGATCCGGTGAAAGATATTACTCCGGAAGAATTATCCGATCATATCAAAAATGGAACTATTCCTAAGGAAGTATTCCGTACATATGACGAAACGGAATATAGCGCATTCAAAGATTTACCGGAAAAACAGAAATTTGAATATGCACGTCAGGAAACGCTTAAACTTGCTGACGGAATAGACGATCCGATGGGAGAAAAAGTAAGAGTTATTTTTGACAAAGAAAACAAAAATGCAGTAGATGACGCAGTTAAAGCTTTTACTTCCGGACATGGCGAGAATATGTCTATTTCTGACAGCCGGGCATTTGCAACTGGGTTGATAAAAGATACTGTTCAAAATCCGGATTTTATTCTTAAGCAAAAGAACGGAAGAAAACTCTATGTGAATCTATGGCGCGGGAAAGATAATTTGTTACATCAAATAGCGGTCAGCATGGATAAAACCGATAAAGGGAAAATTATCTCTTCAAGTACGGCTATGGATAAGCCAAGACATCGCAACAATGCTATTAATCAGCTTTCAAGAGATATAAAAAACGCCGACGAATTAATTTACGTCGGCGAAAATATTCGAGGTCGTCAGTCAGGGTATCCTCTGCAACCCTCCAGTGATAGGGGTTCAACGCCGGATACCCAGCTCCACCCATCTGGCAACTCTATTGTAGCAGAAGAAACAGGAAAAGTAAAATTGCCGGGTGATGAACGGTCATTTATGGCAAGACCTGTTGAGGAAGCGGCCGGCAATGACTTGACCACATGGCAGGGAGAGACGATTTCACGCAAACAGATTCTTGATGATGTAAATAGCATTTTCGGAGCTACTATCAAGAAGGGGCGTGTCGGTAAGAAAGGCACCAACGGCTGGTATAACCCTAAAACGGATATTATACGAACAAGAACATTCGGGGATCCTCGAACTGTTATGCATGAACTTGGCCACTATGTGGATGCAAGGTTTAAATTCAGCAATCGTCCCGGTTTTGATATGGAATTTTCCAATGTTATCCATAAACGTTTTGGAAATGCCTATAACAAGGGTGGGATAGAAACTATCCGCAAAGAAGGAATTGCTGAGTTTTTCCATGATTACGTTACCAGCCGCAAGAAAGCGGCTTCTGAATTTCCTACATTCTATAAGGAATTTAAAAAGATTTTGGAAGGTGATAAAGACCTGCATGCTGCAGTAGACAAATTGTCTTATGTCGGCCATCAATGGTATGCGCAGCCTGTGTGGGAACGGATGAAAGGGTCTGTTTCTTTTGGCGGTAAAGAAAATATACTGCGGAAAACGTTGAAATTCTTTAAGGATTCTAAGGAAGTCGCACGGAAAGTTTATCATGAACCGTATACTACGCTTGTCGATGAGCTTCATCCATTGGAAGAGCTTATCGGTGAAGTAGAAAAACGCGCAGGAAGAAAGTTAAGAGTAGAAGAAAACACATTTAAGCAGGCGTGGCTTGCGCGCGGATGGGCAGGCAAAGCAGAAGCACTTCTGCAGAATGGTTCGCCCAAGCATAAAATACCTGCTTTTAAGGATATTATCCGAAAAATCCCGGATAATCAGCTGAAAGATTTTTCTACGTATCTGACCGCATTGCGCGAACTTGATATGAACCACTGGAATACATTCTTACCGCGAGATGAAACACCACTGATTACGAGATTTACAAAATCAGAATGTTTTGACGTCATCAAGCATTATGAGAAGAATCCTGTTTTTGCGAAAGCCGCTGCAGAGATCCACAGATATAATGATTTCCTGCTTGCAAATGCTGTAGATGCCGGTATGTTATCGGTAAAGGCCGCAACGGCTATGAAGAATAAATATCCTCATTATGTACCGTTCTTCCGTGAATTTTATGAAGCTGCAGAAGCACAAAGGAATGGAACAGGAAAGGGATTTGCCAATGTGGGAGCTGTCACAAAGAAAATGCGCGGCAGCACTTTGGACGTGGTAGACCCATTGGAAGGAATAATCCGGAATACTTTCTCAATAATGAGCGCCATCGAACGGAATAAAGTCGGGCAGTCTATTGTAAAACTGGCAAACGTTGACGGTATGGGAGCATTGATTGAAAAAGTGTCCGGTGCTGCAAAAGTAACGGATCATAGTTTCAGCGTTTGGGAAAACGGAAAGAAAGTCGTTTACAACACAACGCCGGAGTTGTATCAGGCATTTAAAATGCTGAACCCGGAAGGCGCAAACATGTTTACGAAGCTTCTTTCTTATCCGGCAAAATGGCTTCGTGCCGGAGCGACGTTAGGGCCCGAATTTATCTTGCGAAATCCTGTCCGCGACATGATTTCTGCTACAATCTACTCTAAACATGGATTTATCCCCGTTGTAGATACTCTTAAAGGATTGGGGCTGTATCTGCAAAAGGGCAATACGTATTGGGAATACATGCGGTCGGGTGCGGCACAGGCTAATCTTGTTTCTCTGGATAGGAATTACCTTTCCGGACAAATGAGAGAGCTCTTGCAGCGGCCAAGCGTCAAGAAGATGATTACTACCAATCCGATTGAAGTTTTACGTGGATTATCCGAAGCCACGGAAATGGCTACACGCTTGGCAGAATTTCATAATGTCCGGAAAGGATATACGGGCATCGGAAATCGATTGTTCAGCAGAAAGCGAAACCCGGGCAGCATTCAAGAGGCGGCGCTTGAAAGCCGTGATGTAACGTTGGATTTCTCTCGAATGGGTTCTCACACAAAATCACTGAATAAGACGATTGCATTTTTCAATGCGGCTATTCAGGGAACGGATAAGATGTTCCGCGAATGGAAAGCGAATCCGATGGATATGACAGTAAAAACGGCCATGTGGATTACTTTGCCGTCAGTCCTGCTCTGGGAACTCAACAAGGACGATCCACGGTATCAGGAACTGCCGCAGTGGCAGAAAGATATTTTCTGGATTATCCCGGCAAAAGACACGCTGATTAAAATCCCAAAACCCTTTGAACTGGGAATTCTTTTCGGTACCGTTCCGGAACGTATGCTGCAGTGGGATTATGACAAAAAAAGGAAACAAAAGGGAGCGGGATTCAAAGGCCTTGCCGACTCTGTACTTGATTCTATGGCTCCATCATTCCTGCCGACTGCATTAGTACCGGCTATTGAAGCGATGACAAATCATTCCATCTTTATGGGGCGCGATATTGTACCGCAAAGCCAGCAGAATACAATCCCTGAACTGCAGTATGGCCCTTATACATCAGCAGTTGGCCGCAAAATAGGGGAAACGTTCGGTATTTCTCCTCGCAAAGTAGATAATACCATCCGCGGATATGGCGGGAGCCTTGCCGGACTGGGATTGACGCTTACAGATGGAATGGCAGGACTGGATGAAGCACGGCCGGCAAAACGATTTTCCGAACAGCCGGGTATCCGTGGGTTCACCGCAACGCCTTATGCCAGCAGTGAAAGTGTGCAGGAAGTTTATGATGCCTATGATAAGCAGTTGAAATTATTTAATGCGGGACGGGAACTGCATAAACGGATGGATGGATTCGATCCGCGGGAATTTGAACAGATGAAGAATGCCGTGAAAGCTTTTCAGAATATTAACCAAGCAAGGAAGGCAGTCATGAAAAGTAATTTATTCAGTGAGGCTAAACGAAAGAGGCTAGATGAAATACAAATGTCACAAGTTAGAATTGCAAGAAAGGCATTAGGGAAAGGAGATATCAAATAATTGGAACAGGAATTTTTTCATGCATTACTGCCAATTGCCAGTAATATTGTATATGTTGTTTTATCAATGGCTGTGGGTTTTCTTTGGAATAAAGCCAAGGGGCTACAAGAAAACAGAGAAAAAACAGAAGATGGCGTGCGGGCATTGCTCAAAGACCGTTTAATCGGGATCCACAGCAACGCTATGAAAAAGCAGTATATTACTTACACAGAAATGGAGCGTGCATCAACGATGTATGAAGCTTATCACGGATTAGGTGGCAACGGTACGGGAACGGCGATCATGGAAGAACTCAAGCATCTTCGTATTCAAAGGGATGATTAATCATGATGGAAAAAATCAAAAAACTGTGGACGCGGTATGTGCCACGTATTTCAAGGCGTGCAAATACGTCTTTGAAAGTGGTATATCTCTATGGATCTGGACTTCTAATTCTGTTTTTTATGGTTCTCTTCTCGTGGCTTCATGATTTTTACCGAACAGGAGCAGCTAATACGGCACAATTAATTACATTTTTCAAAGAGTATGCAGCTCCGGCGGTGGTCGGGGCTGTTACTTTTATATCGATTTTTTCGGTTAATAAAAACCGGAACGGTGATTCTGACGCGGCAGAGAAAGGAGCGGCAAACAATGAAGGGAATAGACGTATCTGAAAATAATGGAGTGGTAGACTGGGGTGCTGTAAAAGCGGCAGGTTTTGAATTTGCCATCATCCGCATTGGCTATGGTAAAGGACACTTAGACAGCCAGTTTTACGATAATGTGAATGGCGCTTTAAAAGCAGGGCTGAAAATCGGCATTTACCATTATTCTTATGCATTATCTGACGATGTGGCAGGTATTGAGGCGGATTTTGTTATTCAGGCGCTTGAAGATTGCGGATTGACTACAGATAAATTGCCGATGGGCGTATGGTTCGACATGGAAGATGGAGATGGTTACAAAGAACGTCATGGCATGCCGGATAATCAGGAACTGACAAACATCTGCAACGTCTTCATTAATCGTTTGCGGGATGCAGGCTATAAATATGTGGGATTATATTCTTGTTATGACTGGCTGACGAATATTCTGGATGTTGATCAGCTGGGCGGATGTGCAATATGGTGTGCGCAGTTTGATTCGAAATGTGATTATCCGGGTGCCCATATCTGGCAGTATACGGAATCCGAAAATATCGAAGGAAAATTGTTTGATGCGGATGTCGTGATGGAGGGTTAAATGTGGATAAGAAAAAAGCTTATTTTATCGGAAGCATTGCTTTTCTTCTGGTTGTTTCCATCGTTGTATGGTTCGCATGCGCAGGCAGAAGTACAGTACACGATCTCCGAAACGGAGCTGACGCAGTTAGAAATGAACTCTCAAATGCAGAAAGTGAACAGCGAAAAGAAAGACAAATTATTAATAGAACAGGAGAAGCAATTGAACGAAGCCGAGATGAAATCGGCGAAAGCAGAAAACGAATTGCAGATAGCAAACGAACAAATAAAGAAATTAAAGAAATCGAACGAAGTGACAGAGAACTCATTGAAGAAAACCAGAGAATTATTCAACGAGTACGAGCGCGAGGCGGAACGGAAAGTAAAGATTAAAACAAGGCAGCGAAATTTCTGGATTTTTGTATCTGCTGTAGCTGTGGGCAAAGCGTTTGCCCGGAGGTGATCCTAAATTTAATCTATGGTATAATATAATTAGTTGAACCGTGGAGTATTGCACAAAGCGGACCGGAAAGAGCCTTGATACAGAAATTGTATCAGGGCTTTTTCCTTTCAAGGAGGATTATATGAGATGGTTTTTATATGCACCGTTGCAATTACTCATTATGATAATCTGTTATATCACGAACCCTATTGTAGTATTGTTTGCCGATGAAAACGGTGAGCTCTCTGGATTGTTTTGTCTTTGGCAAACATGGGACGATTCTTGTGACAGCGAAGATTGTGTGACAAAGTATGTTCCAGACTGGATGCGGTATGATTTCTATAAATATTACCGGACAGAAAAGCGATATGATCCGGACTACGGACGAATAATAAAACGGTCAATCAACATTGCACCGTTGCCGCTAATTGACAGATTTAAGCGGTATTGCTGCCGTGTCTTTTGGCTATCAAGAAATTGTGCTTACGGTTTCGCTTTAACTTTGTTCGGAGCGACAATCAATCCGGATGATATTGTTGTTATTGATGACTATAAGGCGGGAGAATTTGAGAGGAATATACTTGTTACGCGGGATCTGAAACATTGGAAAGTATATAATTCTATGCGGATCCTGAACACGAATTACAGATGGCGGATATATTTAGGCTGGAAGATTCACGATGTAAAAAACGTTCATTATGCTATGCTGGCATTCCGGGTATGGTTCTGTAAAGCAAATTAAAACGGGGCGGGAAACCGCCCTCTTTTTTTATTGCATGATATAAAGATAATTTATAATAAAACAACTTGAAAATATATTGACTAATCAACTTGATTATATTATACTATAATCAAGAAAGGGCAAGAGTTAAAAACAAGGAGGAAAACAAAATGGAAAACACTTACAAACTCACCGGGAGCGAAAAACAAATCACTTGGGCGACGGACATGTTAAACGATGTAATGGGCACGATTAACAGGAATATCGAGATTAGCAAAGAAAGAAATCAGGAAAGAGATGTAAGAGCATTTGAGACAGTAAAAAATAAAATTAATAAAATCATTGAACAGAAAAAAGAAGCAAGCTTTTACATAACAAATAGAAACGCTTTTAACCCGCATACAGTAATTAAAACCGCAGAAGAAATAAGGAACAGAATGTAAGTAGGAGGAAACCAAAATGAAAATAAAAGGATACGAATACCCCGTCGCCCTCGGCGGAACAGGGTATAGCTTATTTAAACTAAATGAAGAAGTGTGGAATGAGGTGACAATAATTACACCTCCGAATTGGGAATTGACAGAAAATAAAGACGGACTCCCTATGTTCGTCAATCGGAAAACCGGGGATAGGGCGACGAACATTTCCGGAATAGACGGAATCCCGTATATAACGGAAACCCAGTCCGGGAAAATATATAAATGCCGAATAAAAGGGAACTGGGGAGGAAAGAGAAAAGGGGCAGGTGCAAAGAAGATTTTACCGACTGGTGCCAGGGCACGGTCCATCAGGATGACCGATGAAGAGTGCGAAAAAGTCAAAGCATACCTGATAACATTGAGAAATAAAAATGAAAATCGGGGATAAAATTAATTACTGGACAGTGATTGAAATTAATCCACCACCGGAACATCGCTATCATATTTTATGCCGGTGCGTTTGCGGCAATGAAAAATGGGTAAGTAGATCCGCGCTAAGACGGGGTAAGTCAAAATCATGCGGGTGTCAGAAACACCGCAATCGAAAAAAGTACATTTTGAAGCCGGGGGATAAAGTAGGTTACTGGACGATACTAAGCAATGACGGCGATAAATTCCGCTGTCGTTGCATCTGCGGCGCGGAAAGAGTCATAAAGCACAACATTTTAAAAAATGGTAGGTCTTTATCCTGCGGCTGCCGACGTAGCGATCATCAAATCAAAGAATAAAAAGAGGGGCGCGAACTGGGACAAAAAATATCGCGCGAAGTGCAAAAACACGGGTTATCGGTATCGTATGCCGGGTTTGGACGGCGGAAAAATAAAAACTCGAAAACGGGAATAACAGGAGTGTCAGCGTGGGGCGATAAATATCGGGCGTATATTACTGTTGACCGGAAGCAAATCCATCTCGGAACATTTAAAAAATTAGAGGATGCAGTAAAAGCAAGAAGAAACGCAGAAGAGCATTATTTTTCAGAGCGGCAGAAAATAGTAGATAAAATAAAAAGAGAGGTAATACAAAAAGAGCGGTAGTGATATCGCTCTTTTTATGTGAATAAATTACATCATCAATACATCGGTCAATAAAAATATATACATATTTATATCCTGATATATGATTTAAATTGCCTACATTATCGTATAAATGCGGTAATTACGGAAATCATTAAATGCCTCAAAATCTGCCGATAGCAATATCGTGTGGGTTCAAGTCCCACCTCCGGCACCATAAGTACCGTAAGAACTATTACGTTCCTGCGGTATTTTATTATGCGGAAAGACGATCGGCTTAAATATATGGCAGGATTTTTTATGTAGGTATATAAATGAGGCAGGGCAGGAAAGTTTGACATGGGGAATGGCCGTTTCTATAATGGGAGTCATCTGATGCAAATGATGGAGGAGATATTTTGAATATACTTGAACTGGCGAGACATGAAAAAAATCTGGTAGTTGGTCTGCGCCGTTATTTCCATGAAAATCCCGAATTGTCGCAAAAAGAATTTAAGACGATGGATTTTATTGAAAAGAAATTGAATGGGTGGGGGATAGAAACGGTTCGTATTCCCCACGGCGGAATTTTTGGTGTTTTGGACAGCGGTAAACCCGGGTGGACGATGCTCATGCGTGCAGATATCGATGCGCTTCCGATTGATGAGGATTCCTGTAATTTAAAAGGGAAAAAGATATGCGTTTCTAAAAATGCGGGAGTAATGCATGCCTGCGGGCATGACGGGCATATGGCGATGCTTTTGACAGAAGCCAAGATTTTGGCGGAGCATAAAGAAGAATGGGAAGGCAAGATCATTCTGATGTTTGAAGAAGCGGAGGAAATGGGGGAGCGTGGTATCGCGCCCTTGCTCCGTTATCTGCGAGACAACCGGATTCATGTGGATGCCTGTTTCGGTACACATGTGAAATGGGATTTATCTGCGGGGAAAGTGGGAATCCTTTATGGTTCGGTCATGGCAGGCGCGTATTTCTTCCGGGTGAAAATCCATGGAAAGAGCGGCCATGGTTCTCGTCCTGATATGGCTCACAGCCCGATTGAATGTTTTGTTACGATTGCCAATGAACTTCGGGCATATCGTATGCGTGCCGTTGCGCCGGAGGAAAGTCTGACCTATTCTTTTGGCTGTGTAGAGGGTGGGCATGAGCCGAATATTATTCCTGAAGAGCTGACATTTGCAGGAACGGCACGGTGTACAAAGAATGAAGACGGCCTGTCATTCCGGACGGTTATGAAGGAAATCATAGAGCATACCTGCCGCATGTATGAATGTACAGCGGAGTTTGTGGAGGATCAATATTTCCCTGTGACGGTGAATACAAGGGAATGTGTGGATCTTGCGCGGAAAGCGGTCAGGGAGAATTGTGGGACGGGAGCGCTTGATCCGAATTGCCCCATGTGGATGGCAACGGAGACATTTTCCATCACGGAATCCATTTATCCGGGGGTATTCTTTTTTACAGGCATTTATGATGAAACGGTAGGAAGTGGCAGCGGACATCATACTCCTGCGTTTGATATCGGTGAAAAAGGATTGGTGACAGGAGTGGCGGCGGCGTTATCATTTGTTCTTGCCGCACTGAAAGAGAAGCCGAAATGTAACAGCTTTCAGCCGGCGGATTTGGAGAGTATGCTGAAACTGATAGAATAGCAGGAGTTTCTCAGCGCTGTATAAGGTCATTACTTATGGTGATGATCTTTTTTTGCATATGAGATTGGCCAATTAGAAAAAAGATCGGTATGGTATAATGAGTGAAATTATTTTAACGAAGGGATTCGGGAGGAACTATGAATGCATTTATTAAGCTTGGCGTGATAGAGCCGTTGGCGCAGGCTTTATACCAGCAGGGGATCAGGTTTCCCACGGTGATCCAGCAGGCATCTATCCCTGCGATTTTTAAGGGAAAAGACATCATCGGCCGTTCAGAAACGGGAACGGGGAAAACTTTGGCGTACTTGTTGCCGCTGGTACAGCGTGTGGATGTAAAAAAAGGCGGTACGCAGGTTTTGATTATGACACCGACCCGTGAGCTTGCAAAGCAGATTTTTGATGTACTGCGTCCTTTTGCCATCCTTATGGAAACGGACGTGGCGGATATCATCGGCGGGCGGACGATTGAAAACCAGATTCAGAAACTGAAGAGGGAACCGCATATCATTATTGGAACGCCCGGACGTCTTTTGGATCATATACGCCGCCGCAGTCTGGATTTATCCGGGGTAAAAACGGTTGTTCTTGACGAAGCGGATCAGATGCTTGCAGCAGGATTCAGAGAAGATATAGATGCCCTTGTGGATGAAACACCGAAGAAACGGCAAGTGCTTCTTTTCAGTGCAACCATGCTGCCGGAGGCCAAGAAACTGGCCCATAAGTACATGAAATCAGCGGTGGTGGCGGACGTGGCGGAAAAGGCAGTAGCTTCGACGGTGGAGCAGCGTGTTTATGAAACAGTAAAAACACATAAATTTTCCCTGCTGGTTCGTCATCTGAAAGAGATGAATCCCTATATGGCTGTCGTTTTCTGCAATACTCGTGAAGGTGCCCATGAATTGGCGGGACGTCTGCAGGAGGAAACGGATCTTGTTGTCGATGAAATTCATGGAAATATGAGCCAGGGTCAGCGAAACCAAGTTATTCGTGAGTTTGAAAAGGCAAGGACGCAGGTGCTTGTGGCATCTGATATCGCTGCCCGTGGTCTTGATGTAGAGGGGATTACTCATGTTTTCAATTATGATATTCCCCGCAATCTGGAATACTATATTCATCGAATCGGCCGTACAGGCAGAGCGGGAACACAAGGGGTTTCCATCACTTATGCAACGCCTGAAGATATCCTGCTGCTTCGAAAACTGGAAAAGGCAATCAAGGAAATCATCACGAAATATGATGAAAAAGGGAATATCCGACGGATCAAAGGCCCGTCCGCGAAGAAAAAGGTTATCCTGCCCGGTATGTACAAACCGACAAAGAAAAAGGAACATAAGGTGCTTGGACATAAAGGGGCTGACATGAGAAAGAAGAAAAAGAAGAGGGAAGCGAAAGGAAGCCGCCGGGGGAAATAGCGTCTGCATGAAAACCGGTCACCATTACAGGTGGCCGGTATTTGCATTTATGGGCGCAGCATGCCGCTGCTTATGGTAAAATGGAAACATTCGAGGTGAGCTTGATGAGATGTATATATAAAGGGAAACCGTTTTCGTGGCTTTTGGTGCTTTCCGTTCCTCCGGGCATTGCAGGATTCATTTTACATACGCCGTATTCCTTTTTTTGGGGAATTATTGGCTTTATACTTTGCGGTTTGATAGGACCTTTTCTATATTATTTTGTGAAGAGAGAAGATTTGGGCGATGCAGAAGGCCCTTATCATAGTGCGGCGCATTTGGCGGCTTGGAGTGCTCTGTCTGTATTCCTTCTTGTGATAGTCTGGTGTTTTCTCGATTTATTTCAGGAAATATGGGAAAGAGGAATGATTTTTTCGGCATTGTCGATTCCCGTGATGGCGGCTGTTGTCTTTTTATCCATGCTGTTGGACGATGCACTTGCCCATGTTTATATTTCTTTGCGGAGAAAGAATGAAAATATAGCACACTGGCTTGCGTGCTGTTATTTTATCGGTCTGGTCCCTGCCTCAGTTATCGTATCGGTGCTTTTTATTTACTTTTTTCAAGGGATGCGCCTTGATCCTTATACGGAATTGTTCTTTGTGTCAACGATCTTGGAAAAAACATTTTTCCTGAAAATTTTTCTTGCTATGGCATCTTTTGCAGTCTATCTGTATTTTGCTTTGTCAGGGACAAAAGGAAGACGGGCAACACAGGTCGTTTTTACCGCTTTGTTTTATTTGATGCTGATTTATATTCCGATTATCATATCACTCCGTCTGCCGATGGCAGGGGAATGGCGTGCTTATGCTGATCCTGCTTATATTTCTTTGTTTCCGGTCTTATCGGATTTATGGAGTGTCGGTTTGTCAATGATCATCGGCGGATATGTGGCAAAATGGATTTTTAAATGAATGTCTTCGTAGGTTTGATTTCGCAAATGGAAAGATGACGGCCCGTAAAAAATAGAAGTCGTCATCTTTTATTATGGAAATATGAATTTAAGATTGACATGTGGGGAGATTTGTTTATAATATAGGTATTGGCTGAAGGAATCTGTATTGCCGATATCGTTTGAGTCGGACTTCAGAAAAGCCTGTGCCTGTATTTTTATTCGCCTTGTATCCATATGGAATGAGAACGGAGGTATTTTTCAATGAAAGAAAAAGTAAATCAGATCAAAGGACAGTACACAGGAGCTGCAATGGCCGGCGGTGTTTCACAGAGTTTGGGCTCACAGATGAATCCGTTTATGAGCATCCGTGAACTTACTGTTTCCGGTCTGCTTGCGGGAATTACCATTTTCCTCGGACTGACAGGATATGGGTTTATCCCGCTTATTTTTATGAATGCCACAATTTTACATATTCCTACGATTATCGGATCTGTCGTGGCGGGTCCCCGTGTGGGAATTGTCGTCGGATTCCTCTTCGGGACATTTTCTTTTATCCAGACGCTCCGTGCACCAAGCCTTTTAATGCAGTTTATTCTCCAGTACAGTGTAGTCTATGATGCGTTTATATGTATTGTGCCGCGTATCTGTATTGCACTGGTTTCTTATTGGCTGTATAAACATATACCGGTAAGAGATTTTACAAGGACCGCAATTGCTGCGGTTTGCGGATCGCTCACAAATACAGTACTTTTCCTTGGCTCCATTTTTATTCTTGTGGGAGCGCCTTATGCAGAGGCTCATGATATGTCTGTGGCGGGGGTGGGATACCTGCTTATGGGGATTGTAACGATGAATGGTATTCCTGAAGCACTGGTATCCGGTATTATTATTACTCCGATTGTGATGATGCTGAAAAAATCAGGATGGAAAATGAAATAATATAAATCAATAAAACGATATTTAAAAAGCTTTCTCCTTTTGTGAAATATATGTATGGGGAAAGCTTTTTATCCGGAAGAACTTCTCCGGAAAACGAAATAGAGTCAGAGGAAAAGGTTTCCGGAAAAAGAAAAACTCCCGCGAAGGGAGTCATTTATCATAAAAAGAGAAATAGAAAAATATAATGCACTTTATGTTTTATAAATTATTCTCATCACCGCGCAGTCGGGCATCGCATTTTTGAATAAAAGAAGTAAAATCTACATTTGCTTCTTTGCAAAGTTCGCCGATAGGCGTTGCCATTTCGGACGGCATCTGTATTTTCTCATTTTGGAAGAGAGGGAGGAGCTGCGGATAGAGAGTGAGGATTTCTTCCATAGGCGTATTTTCCGTTAAAAGGGGTTTTTGGAATTTATCTGCCAGGTATTCATTGATTTCGCCAATGAGTTCAAAGACGTCCATACCGTGGGTCTGTGCCGCCTGCCACAGGTTTTCATCATAAGAGACGAAGCAGCCTACGCAAGACATGCCGTATTCCATAAGGAACTGTCCCATTTCAGGATATACTTCGATGACCTGCATGATATTGTGTTCCGGTCTCACAAAATCGCCTTCATTTAACGGGGGAACATTCGGCATGCCCCAGGAACTTCCGTAGTAATTTTCATTACCGTTCATATCGGACATGGTGTTTCCAAGGACAGTGTCGCGGAATGCTTCATATCCCATGGAGTCGATAAATTCTTCTAAAGACTGGTAATTTTCGTGATCCAGGTAGTAGGTACAGGCTTTGACCATGATGGAAAGCGCATCTGCAGGGAACTGGGCAAAGGCAAAGAAAGTCTTTTTTCCCGTGTATATATCCCAACCGTCAGACATGCCTACAGCACGCATGGGAAGAGCGGTTGTGACGGAACAGGTGAGTATGCAGGATGGCCACATGCCGAAGGCAAGCAGTCCGAGTTCCGTCAGCACTTTTTCAATATCTTCTTTTGTGAGTCCGGAAATAATAGGACGGGATTTCTGGTCTAAGGTATAGCTGCCGTCTATTTTTTCGGCAACGGATTTCATTTTCTTTTTAAAATCATCGCGTCCTTCTTGTAAATCCGGAATAAAGTCTATTTCCAGCGCGAAAGTAAGGTTGTCTGCAGTCATAAGAAGCTCCTTTATATATCCAATTTCTTGTATCCACATTGTATCATATCGATATGAATCCCAAAAGAGGAGAAGGGATAAATTTTAATTGAATTTCAACAGCGATTAATTATATATTTGTGGTATACGGTGAAAATGGTAAAATAAGACCAGTAGATAATAAGTATGACGGAGGGATAATCATGCGTCGTCTGAAAAAAATTGTAACCGCTATGTTGGCCGCAGCCGTTCTTGTCTCCGGTGCGGCAGTTCCTATGGAAGCACAGGCGGCAAGTACACTGGAAAAAGTCTTATATGGGACGGCAGCCATGGTTTTTATTTCCCGTTATTTTTCAGATATGGATGATCATCAGCAGTTGCAGTTTTTGGGAACGTGTCAAAAGGAAACTGGTGTTTATGAATCGGCGGAAGCCCAGACACGGGTGGCGGATATTTATGATCGTCTTGTGGAAACGGGAGCGGTAGAAAGAAATTATATTGTATATGTTTCTCCTGATGAGGATATCAACGCGTTTATGAGTCTTGGTGGGGTCATGTGCATCAATAAGGGGACTCTTGATGCTATGGATGATGATGAGCTGGCTTATATCATGGCACATGAGCTTGTCCATGGTGAAAAACGGCATAGTGTGAATGGCGTGAAGAAAAGAGTGGGATTACAGACGGCGCTCAGTATTTATCTTGGAAGCGAACAAGGGGTTGGCGGTGTGATTCTTGGGAATATCGCGGCCAATTATATTTCTAATGCGGTATTTACCAAGGATCAGGAGAAAGAAGCGGACAGCTTAGGATTCCAGTATCTTGTGGAAGCCGGTTACAATCCTGGCGGGGCGGCAGCATCCATGAGCGTCCTTCTTGACAAGTATGGAGATAAACCAAGAACAGGTCTTAAGGGCGTTATCGCTCCGGCTGACCATCCATCCACAAAGGAACGTGTAGAAAAGAATGGAAAACGTCTGTACGAGTATTCCGGAAATCATGTAAAAGCAAAGGATAATTGGATATTTATCAACGGGGAAAAAACATTTCAGCCGGCAGAAACAAAACGGTATACGCAGACGGAACGGGTGTATCTGACGGCAGGCAAGCTGGCGGCTGTATATCATGATGGTAATGTACAAAATGCAAGATATAAAGATGGTATGATACAGATTGGCAATGTATCTATTTACACCGTTTCCTCCAGAGAGAACGGCATGGAAATCGAGGCGGCTCTGAATAAAGGAATCGTGCTGGATCGCGGTGAACCGGTGAAAAAGAAATCAGAAGTGGAAAAAAGAAAAGATAAGCTCAAAGAAAAACGGATAGAAACAGCGGAAACAGCTGTTCGTTAAACGAACAAAAGGAATCAGAGAAATCAATGAGCATAGCAAAAAAAAGAAAAGGGAATTTTCTGAAATATTTTTTAACAATCATTTCTTGTATAGTTATTTTTACGGGGATTGGTTTCGGTACGCTGGCATATATGACACCTCCACCGCCAAAGCCGCCTGTGTTTCCGCCGCTTCCTCCCGTGGGCGCTGTGTCCGCTGTATTAATGGATGGAAATACAGGAGATATCATTGCTCAGAAAGAAGGGGAACTGAAAATTTATCCTGCCAGTACGACAAAGATTTTGACCTGTATTATTGCGCTGGAAGAGGGAAGAGAGAAGTTGGAGGCGGATGCGGTCATTACACCGCTGGCAATTGGGCAGGACGGAACAAATATAGGGCTTCGCAGTGACATGCCGATTTCTCTTCATGAACTGCTGTATGGCATGATGCTTGTTTCCGGAAATGACGCAGCTGTATCTGTGGCGGAAACGGTAGGTGGTTCCTATGGCGGGTTTATTCAGATGATGAATGAAAAGGCGGTGTCTATTGGTGCCACCCGGTCCCATTTTGCCAATCCTAATGGTCTGACAGACAAGAACCATTATACAACTGCTATTGACATGGCGAAAATTTCCCGTTATGCCATGGGAAATTCTGAGTTCAGAAAAATCGTAAGGGAAAAGGTGTACCCCATGAGGTATCGCAGCGGGGTATATCGTAATGTGGAAAACAGGAATGAGTTTCTATCCAATGGTTACCGCGGGGCAAACGGAATCAAGACGGGAATGACGATGGCGGCAGGAGAATGTCTTGTTGCTTCTGCTGAACGTGACGGGCAGCTTTTGATTGCGGCAGTTTATGACGATGAAAATCGCTGGAAGGATGTGGAAGCGTGGTTTGATTATGGGTTCGCCTGCATCCGGGCCTGGGAAAAATATGAACAGGAAATGGCGGGAGAACCTGCCGTCTATAAGTTTATGAATCAATTGACGGGAAAGGAGTCTTCATGGGAAGAAGAAAGAAAACGCCATTACTGAAACGATTGTTTCCTTATAGTCCTTTCTTGCGAATTCTATTTGTAATTGTGGTTATGTCAACAGTTTATATTGCAGGATACAGTATGTACCATTTTTACGAAATTAAAGTGCAGGAAGCACGGCTTACCGAAGAGAAGAAACACCTTTTGGAAATGCAGGAAGCACTGCAGGAAAAGAAAAAAGATCTGGAGGATCCTTCTGTCATAGAGAAAAAGGCAAGGGAAGATCTGGGGCTTGTCAAGGAACGGGAGATCCCCTATATCAAGTAAGTTTTTCATGCAGATATTTTACAGATTTTATAACTGTTTGTATTGCACTCCTAAATGAAGTTTCGTATAATGGTGGATATATTATTTTATGTATTGCAGGAAGGACATTTATTCTTACATGGCTTTAGAAGTCGGAAGTATCGTTGAAGGCACTGTCACTGGTTTGGCAAAATTCGGTGTGTTTGTGGAAATTGCCGATAAAAAAATCGGCCTGGTCCATATTTCGGAAGTTGCCGGGGAATATGTGAGCGATGTGAATGATTACCTTAAATTGCATGATAAGGTAAAAGTGAAAATTATTTCTGTGGATGAAAAAGGAAAGATTGCTTTGTCCATTAAACAGGCGCAGGCGGAAGTCTGCGGAGGGCGAAAGCCTGATCAGCATACCTGTGAGCATTCTGCTGACATTCGCCGTGACAGCGGCACTTCCCGTATCGATCGGGCAGTAATGCAGAGAAAAGAGATGCGCTATTCCTACGCAGGAAGAAATGATAATCCCCGTCCGAGCCGCAAACATGATAATCCGGCTTCTTTTGAGGATAAATTGAGCCGATTCCTGAAAGACAGCGATGAAAGGCTCCTGGATCTTAAACGTAATGTGGAGTCTAAACGCGGCGGCCGCGGAGCCAGACGCACTGACTGATGTTTTGCAGATAAATAGCCGTTTTCCATATTGTGGGATTCGGTTTATTTTTATGTCTTTTAGTGTTCATGGTATGTTAAAATGCTTATAGAACAATAAAGATAAAGGTTCAGTGGGATATACTAAGAAAATATTGCGGAGGGAATTATGAATCGCGCGATTATTGATATCGGTACCAATTCAGTCAGACTGCTTGAAGCACGCAAAAGTGAGACGGGTGAATGGGATGTCGTCCGTAAGGAAATAAACAGCACACGCCTGGGAGAAGGAATGACGGAATCCGCTTCCATCGCTGACGGTTCGCGTCACCGTACACTTAAGGCCATAGAAGAGTTTGCAGCGATGGCAAGGTCGGATGGATTTACGGATATCCGGGCATACGGGACATCTATCATGCGTGATGCAAAAGAAGGAAGCGAATTTGCTGATGAGATCACTTCCACGTCCGGTGTGCCCGTACGGATCTTATCGGGACGGGAGGAGGCGTATTATAGTTATATCGGCGCGGCAGGCACTTCTGCCGTCGTGACTTCTGTGGTGGATATCGGCGGAGGTTCTACGGAAATATGTATCGGTTTCAGCGCGGATATCGGTATGCGGTATAGTTTCCCTCTGGGTGCGGTGCGTTGTTCTCATCTCTTTGATACGACTACGGCAAGAGGTATTGGTGAATTAAAAAAATATTGTTTCGAAACATTCAGGAAGACAAAACTGATAGATGAAGCAGAAGCGGTAAAGAACTGGGTGGTTGTCGGCGGAACAGTTACATCTATGGCAGCGGTTTTGCAGCAATTGGAAGTATATGATGCGGAAAAAGTGCAGGGCTATGTGATGGATCAGTCCAGAGTGACAGATCTGCTGGATCGGCTCTGTCATATGTCCTACGATGAGAAATGTAATTTGCCGGGGATGCGTCCTGAACGGGCGGATATTATCGTGGCAGGTGTGGCTATTTTAGACAGTCTGATGGAGTATTTTGCCGTTTCTGAAGTTAAAGTCAGTGATCGAGATTTGAGTGAAGGTTTGCTGAGTGCTGATACCATGATGCCGAAAGACTGAGTTTGGGAGCAGAGATATGCAGGGAAACGAAAAGTTTTTGGGAAGGGTCGCCTCCTATGCGCATAAGCATGCTCTTTGGAGAGAAGGGGAGCGGATCCTTGCGGCGGTATCCGGTGGTCCTGATTCCCTTGCGCTGTTGCTGGCTTTAAAGTTGTTGGCAGTAAAAGAAAAAATAAACATTGGCTGCTGCTGCGTCAATCATCACTTACGGGCAGCGGCGGGAAAAGAGGCTGAATTTGTAGAGTCTGTCTGTCGTGAGTGGAATATTCCGTTCATTTTAAAAGAAGTGAATGTCCAGTCTGCAGTCAGAAATGGGGGATCCATCGAAACGGCAGCAAGAGATCTCCGCTATAAAGCGCTTCGTGAAGCGGCTCGTGGCGGCGGATATGCAAAGATTGCCGTCGCTCATCATGGTGATGATCAGGCAGAGACGGTTTTATATCATTTACTTCGCGGGAGCGGTGTGACGGGACTTTCGGGAATGAAGCCGATAAACGGGGATATTATCCGCCCTTTTTTATGTGTCAGTAAAAATGAAATAAAAGATTTTTTGAAAGATTTTTCTTATGTGCCTTGTCATGATGAAAGCAATGATGTAGAAGATGCGGTTAGAAACCGTATCCGATTATCACTGGTGCCGGAACTGATATCATATAATCCGCGTGTAACGGAGTCTCTTCGGCGGACAGCAGATATATTTCGTGAGGAAGATTTGTTTATGGAAGAGAAGGCGGATGTCTTTATTTCTTCCTGCGTAGAGCATGATAACGACAAGTGTGTTTTTTTCATTGCATATTTTCTCGCATTGCACATTGCTTTACAACGCAGAGTGATTAGAAAGATCTGCTGCATGGTTGCGGGGCGCATTCCAAGTTTTGAAGGAACTGAAAAGTTTATATTTCTGATTGATGCCGGCAAAACAGGAAGTGTCACATCTTCATCAGGAACATTTTTGGAGATTCAATATGGAAAGGCCATTTTTTATAAAGGGAGCACACAGAACCGGATTCCGGCGGGAAAATTAAAAAATGTCGGAACATCAGCGGCTGTATTATCTGAGCTGGTAAAACGGCTGATAGAGCATCTTGGTCAGTGGCGTATTGAGAAAGTGATTTTATCGAAGCAGCCGGATTTCATAGAAAAAAATCAGATTATCCTTGATGCCGATAAAGTGGGAAATATCGTATTGCGGTATTGGAAAGCAGGGGATCGGTTCAGTCCGCGCGGGATAAACGGTTCAAAAAAACTTGCCCGTGTTATGCGTGATCTTCATATTTCCGCAGGTGAGCGCAGGATATGGCCGCTTGTTGCCGATGAAAATCATATATACTGGATTGCCTTCTTGCGGGGAAGCAATTACGGACTTCCGGATAAAAATACGAAAAAGTACCTGCTCATCACACTGAAAAAGGAGAATAGAGAAGATGAAGAATCTTGACAAAGATATTGAAAAGGTTTTGATTGATGCGGTGAAGATACAAGAGAGAGTCTGTGAAATGGGTGCACAGATTACGAAAGACTATGAGGGCAGGGAACTTGTTCTCGTGGGTGTGCTCAAAGGAGCGATGCCTTTTCTTTGTGATTTGATGAGGGCCATTGATCTTCCGCTTACTATCGATACAATGGTTGTTTCCAGCTATGGGAATGATACGGTTTCTTCGGGAAGTATCCATATAAGAAAAGATTTAGATAAAGAGATTCAGGGGAAGAATGTCCTTGTGGTGGAAGATATCATTGATACGGGAATTACTTTATCTCTGCTTGTCCCTTTGCTGAAAAAGAGGGGGGCCGCTTCTGTAGAGCTGGCAGTGTGCCTGAACAAGAAGGAACGGCGGGAAAAGAATGTTTCCGTGAAATACGTGGGGTTTGACGTGCCTGATGAATTTATTGTGGGGTATGGCTGTGATTACGCGGAAAAATACCGTAATTTACCGGCGGTATGCACATTGAAAAGTAAAGTGTATACAAGAACCTGATGCGGGAAATAATATTGGTACAGGGGCAGTTTAGGCAGGAGGATTATCCGGCTTTAAGTTGATTAAATATAGAAGAATATGATAAAATTAATCACTGAAACCATAATTTTAAATTTACTCTCATTGGCAGAGAAGGAGGATCAGTTTGAATAAGTTTGTAAAGAATGTGGCGCTCTATGTCTTTATCATCGTCATAGCAGTGGCTATATTCAATACGTTTGTCCATCCGCAGGAAAAATTTACTGAGATGGCATATAGTGATTTCGTGGCGCAGATAGAGAAAAAGAATGTTTCTTCTGTCATCATGGTGGAAAATTCAATTAAAGGAAAACTCAAAGATGGAACGGAATTTTCTACATATATTCCTAACAATGATACACAGATTGTTAAGAAAATGACCGATGGGGACGTAGTGATTACCGTAAAACCGCCGGAACAGCCATCTTGGTGGATGAGCCTTCTGTCTTCGCTTCTTCCTATTCTAATTCTTGTGGGCGTTTGGTTCTGGATTATGAATCAGACCCAGGGGGGCGGCGGTCGTGTCATGAGTTTCGGCAGATCCCGTGCAAGAATGAGCGGGGAAGGACAAGTTCATGTGAACTTCAGTGATGTTGCCGGTGAAGATGAAGCGAAAGAAGAATTGGCGGAAGTCGTAGATTTTTTGAAGAATCCGGGACGGTATACAGCGATTGGTGCTAAAATCCCTAAAGGGGTTCTTCTCGTGGGGCCTCCCGGCACCGGAAAGACTCTCTTGGCGAAAGCGGTGGCCGGGGAAGCAAAGGTTCCTTTCTTTTCCATTTCAGGGTCTGATTTTGTGGAGATGTTTGTCGGTGTAGGCGCATCACGTGTCCGTGATTTGTTTGCGCAGGCGAAAAAAAATGCGCCCTGTATTGTATTTATTGATGAAATTGATGCGGTTGGCCGCCAGCGCGGTTCGGGTCTTGGTGGCGGACATGATGAACGTGAACAGACATTGAATCAGCTTCTTGTAGAAATGGATGGATTTGGTGCGAACGAAGGGATTATCACGATTGCTGCGACAAATAGGCCGGATATTCTAGATCCTGCATTATTAAGACCGGGGCGGTTTGACCGCCGCGTGGTTGTAGGTCGTCCGGATCTGGCAGGGAGAATTGCTATCCTGAAAGTACATGCAAGAAATAAACCGCTTGACTCTGATATTAATCTTGATATCATCGCAAAAAAGATTCCCGGATTTACAGGGGCGGATATCGCGAATTTATTGAATGAAGCAGCGCTGCTTGCTGCCCGACAGAACAGAAAAACTATTTCTATGGCGGATATGGAAGAAGCCAGTGAAAAGGTAAGCTATGGCCCGGAAAGAAAGAGCCATAAGGTCAGTGACAGCGAGCGCAGGCTGACGGCATATCATGAATCAGGTCATGCAATCATGGCGACAGTACTTAAAGAGGCGGATCCTGTGCATAAGGTAACCATTATTCCTCGTGGACAGGCCGGCGGATATACCATGATGCTTCCCCATGAAGAACGTTCTTTTATTACAAAAGCCCATTTACTTGCCCAGCTTCGTGTAGCTCTTGGCGGCCGATGTGCCGAGCAGATTGTTTTTAAGGAAATTTCCAGTGGCGCTTCCGGCGACTTGCAGCAGGTTACAGGTATTTTGCGAAAAATGATTATGGAATGGGGGATGAGTGACCGCCTCGGCCCGATGATTTTTGGGGAGCATCAGGAACAGATTTTCCTCGGCAAGCAGCTTGGTTCGGAAAGGAACTACGGGGAAACAGTAGCTACGATTATCGATGAAGAGATGCATAAGTATCTGGATGAAGCCTATAATGATACGATGCGTATCCTTACAGAAAATATAGAAGTACTGGAGGCCATGGCACAGGCACTTTTGGAAGTGGAGACAATCAACCATAAGCAGGTTGAAAATCTTTTTAAATATCATTCTATCTATGCGCCGGGAGAAGAGCCGAAGCAAGAGGAATCGGAATTTTCACCACCTCCCATGGATGATGGATATGGACTTCCCTCTTTTACAAATTAATTTGACTCTAAAAGGCTTGGGCATAGCTCAGGTCTTTTTAGCGCCGTTAAGAAAATAAGAAATATGCAGTGTCATCTCAAAAGAGGATGAATTGTTAATTCAGCAAAAGCTTAATTTGTCAGGAAAGACAGTATGAAATTTTCTTGACACTTATATATTAAAACGGTATAATACTCCTTGTGAGATTTGTCCGGAAACCACTAGCCCCGGAGGAAGGATTATATCTTGCGGTTCCGTTTTTTATTAGGAGGATCAGTAAGAATGAAAAGCACATTCATGGCCAATGCGGGCAATGTTACCCGTAAATGGTATATCGTGGACGCTGAAGGCAAGACTCTTGGACGTCTGGCTGCAGGAGTTGCAGAAGTCCTCAGCGGCAAGAATAAACCGACCTTTACACCACATGTTGATACGGGTGATTTCGTCGTAATCATTAACGCAGATAAAGTGGTTCTGACAGGCAAGAAACTTTTGAAGAAAGAATACTTTCATTACACCGGATATATCGGTGGAGATCGTTACCAGAAAGCCGGTGATGCACTTCGTGAAAAGCCGGTGTGGGTAGTTGAGCATGCTATCCGAGGAATGCTTCCCAAAACGAAGCTGGGGGATCAGATGTATCGTAAGTTGAAGGTATATGCAGGCAGCGAACATCCGCATGCTGCACAGCAGCCTGAAGAATTGAAGTTTGATATCCGTTAACCAGAAGGGAAGGAAATGAAAATGGCAGAAGCTACATACTACGGCACAGGCCGCAGAAAGACATCCGTTGCCAGAGTCCGTCTGGTAGCAGGACAGGGAAATATCGTAATCAATGGTCGCGTACTTGATGATTACTTTGACTTGAAAACTCTTGAAATTATCGTTAAACAGCCTCTGGAACTGACCGGCACAACTGCTGTCTATGACGTGATTGCTTCCGTAAAGGGCGGCGGTGCTTCCGGACAGGCCGGCGCCATCCGTCATGGTATCAGCCGCGCATTGTTGGAAGTTGATCCGGAATATAGAAAGATTCTTAAGAGCGCAGGTCTTCTGACTCGTGATCCGAGAATGAAAGAACGTAAGAAATACGGTCTTAAAAAGGCGAGGAAGGCAAGCCAGTTCTCCAAGCGTTAATTCACAGGAAGATTACAAAACGTATATGGTCATCCATATGCGTTTTTCATTGCGCTTATATTTTATGAAATAGGAATAAAGGTATGCTTCAAATAAAAGATATAGCTTTTTAGAGGGGACTGTCATATAATAATTGTGACATTAAAGGAGAAGCTTTATGACTAATGAAGAAATCCAAAAGGCGAAAGAGTCTTTCCTGCGTATGGGGGTTGCTGAAGGATCTATTTTTTCGGAAATTATGCGTGCCCGTTATTTAGACTACAATTTATTCCTAAATCCCACAAATGCTGAGTATGGCGTGACAATTGAAAGCCTGTATGAAAATATGAAACTCACCTCGGATAAGTTTGGTGATTATACGGGAAATGAAGAAACTTATGCGAATGTATATACGCTTGCTATGAGAATCAACCCGATGGATTTTGCCACAGGTGTTACTAAGGCGGGTGATGATTTACGCGGACTTATTGAATTTGTTATTAGCGAGGCAAAACAATCGGGAAAAACAATCCTGTTTGCAGGAGCGGATCATTATATATATATGCTGCCTAAAATTTTTTATGATTTGAACGATTGCCGGATTGCGGTTGCTGTTAAATCGGAAGTATGGAAGAAAAATCTTTCCAACCTGTTCCCACGGGGAAGGATTATGCTGGAGAAAGAAATTTTCCATGATGGGGAACTGTATGATTATATATTCTTTTTTGAAAAAGATTCTTTAAAAATGGTACCGCTACTCAAAGGGCATTTGTTCGAAAACGCAAAAATGAATGTGGTGCTGCCTTATACACAAATAATGGATACGGCGGTAAAGGAGCAGGAAATAAAAAGGACGATAGCCAAAGAAAAATCTTTGGGAGGGTACTACGACTTCCCTTTTGAAAATGATGAATTTGTTTTACTGGAGATAATAAAAGGAAATAGCGGGCCGGTTACTTTTGGTGAAGCAGTTATTAAAGATGGCATTTTGCAAAAAACAAAGTTGTTTTCTATCGGTGCTGATCAATTTTTTGAAGCTGATGACTGGAATTATGATGTATATGCTTATAACAGTTCGACGGCGCTTCAAGCCGTTTTAAGTGCTCACGTTGTGGACATGGGAAAGCCGATTGAAAAAGAGTTCTTCCTTGTGGAAAAGAAAAAGATTTCTTCCGGGCGGATTTTAAAGGTTTCTAAAGCTGCCATATTGGAAGATACAGGTCTTTGCACGGATTTAATAGAAGAGCTAAGTATTTCCAGACCAATCACCGGGATAGAGGTAAAAAACGGAGATTTACTGCTGGCCGCCAGCCGAAACAGGGTATATACCGCTGTCGTTTATAACGAACAGGGAACCATGGTGGCGGATGCGGCAATTACGGTAATCCGGTCAAAAGGAAAGTATACAGGAGAATATATAAAAATGTATCTTGACGGGCCTGTGGGAACGTTATTCCTTGAGACAATTCATGCGGGAGATGCGTTAGGGCTGAAAAGTTCCCGATTAATGCGGATTCCATTTCCTGATGCTCCGGAAGAAGGCATTTCTACAGTAACGGAACTTTGCCGGACATCTGTGAAGGAGTTGTCTGCAGCGGCGGCAAACTGGCGGGAATCTAAGAAGAGAGCGGTACAGCTTATGATGGGGAAATCTTAATTATTTTGCTGATTCAGGAGGATATATGAAAGTTGTTTTGGCCACCCGTAATCAGGGGAAGATAAGGGAATTTCAAAAGCGCTTTTCTGAGATTGGATGGGAAGTGATTCCTATCGCGGATATAGCGGATATACCGGAACCGGAAGAAACAGGAACCACCTTTAGGGAGAATGCGCTGCAAAAAGCCCGTTACTATGCTGAAGCTGTGAATTTGCCGGTGCTTTCAGATGATTCCGGAATTATAGCGGATGTATTGGGAAATGAACCGGGTGTATACTCGGCCAGGTATGCAGGCGTTCATGGGAATGACGAAGCGAATAATCAAAAACTGGTGGAAGTTTTGCGTCCTTATCGCGGAGAAGCACGCCGGGGACACTATATGTGCGTGATTGCTGTCGTGTGGCCCGATGGAAGGGAGATTACCGCGGAAGGCAGATGTAACGGAATTATTCGCGATTTTTATAAAGGAACAGGCGGATTTGGATATGATCCGTTGTTTTATCTGCCGGAATTTGGAAAGACAATGGCGGAGTTATCCATGGAGGAAAAGAATAAAATAAGCCACCGCGGAAAAGCTGTTGACGCGATGCTGAAAAAATTAAAAGAGGCGGGCATATAATATGTAGAAAGCTGCCTGTGATATAATTGTGTTATTAAATACATAAGGCTGCAAAACTGATAAAGTAAAAAGAGTTACCAGCCGGGCGTATTTAGTATATAAATGTTTGTGGGTTGAAAAAACAGATATCGGGTTTGAAGGAGGAAAATAATGGATATCAGAGATGAAGCGATGCAATTAAGAAATGAAAAACATCAGATGATTAAAACGGGATTGAATGCAAAAATGGAAAACAGCCATGATTTGGCAGTTGTTTATACACCTGGGGTTGCAGCTCCATGCCTGGCTATTAAGGAAGAAGAAGATAAATCTTTGGAACTGACTTGGCGGGGAAATGTTGTCGCCGTTATTTCTGATGGTACCCGTGTATTGGGATTAGGCGATATTGGACCGGCTGCGGCTATGCCTGTCATGGAAGGCAAAAGCGCCCTTTACAAACGTTTTGGCAATATTGATGCCATTCCGATTGTGCTCAATACAAAAGACAAGGATGAAATAGTTCGCACTATTCGAATTTTGGAGAAATCTTTTGCCGGCATCAATTTGGAAGATTTCTCTTCCCCCAAATGCTACGATATTGAAGATGAACTGAAAGCAACCATGAATATCCCTGTGTTCCATGATGATCAGCATGGAACCGCCATTGCGGCTTTGGCTGCTGTTCTCGGCGCGCTTCGTCTGATTAAAAAAGGCATCGGTGAAGCCAAGGTGGTTATGTTTGGCGCAGGCGCGGCAGGCACGGCTATTGCAAGACTGCTCCTGGAAGATGGCGTCAAACCGGAAAATATGACGGTCTTGAACAGCAAGGGGATTCTCTATGATGACGGAAGATTGAACCGTGTACAAAAGGAATTGGCGAAACAGGTTAATCCGGAAAATCGCCAAGGAACTTTTGCGGACGCAGTAAAAGGTGCGGATATCCTTTTGGCTACTTCCGCACCGGCAGCATTCAAAGAAATGCATAAAGAAGCAATCAAGACGATGGCGGAAAAGAATGTTGTCTTTGCCATGGCAAATCCGATTCCGGAAATGATGTTGTCTGATGCACAGGAATTGGGCGTTTATGTATTTGGTACAGGCAGAAGCGATATGCCGAACCAGGTAAATAATTCTTCTGTATTCCCGGGGCTTTTCCGCGGTGCCCTTGATGTCCGTGCCCGACAGATTAATGAACCGATGAAACTGGCAGCGGCTCATGCACTGGCAGACCTGGTTTCCGATGAAGAACTTAAACCTGAATATGTAGTGGTTGATGTATTTGATCCGCGTGTGCCTCATGCGGTAGCAAAGGCATCCGCAAAAGCGGCTATTGAGTCTGGTGTAGCAAGAGTAACCAAATTGCCGGAACAGTATAAAGACTGATTTGTAAATGGGGATGGGGATAAGACCGTCTGTCTTTGCGGGCAGGCGGTTTTATCTTGCTGGTGATTGTCTGTTTATTGCACTGCAAAAAAAATCGTATATGATTAAGAAAATTAGAGAAAGTCGGCGTACATGAATTTTATGGATGATATAAAAGAGCAGCTTCTAAAAAAAGAATTTGAATACGATGCTGTAGATGCAGATCGCGGGAAAATGGACAGGAATGCATCTGCTATTATTGGTGCGCTTGAAAATAGCGGATATGAAGCATATGCGGTCGGCGGATGTGTGAGAGATTTGCTCTTGGCTAAAGCACCTCATGATTGGGATATTACTACTTCTGCAAAACCGGAAGAAATTATTTCCGTTATGGGTAGGAATGGATGGAAAACCGTTGACGGTGCCGGAAGGCGGTTCGGTACGGTTATTGTCGTTATTAACCATATCGCGTATGAAGTCACTACGTTTAGAAATGAGTTTTACGGACAGGACAGCCACCGGCCCGAAAATATAACGTTTTCATCTACTCTTAAGGAGGATTTGTCCCGCCGAGATTTTACAGTGAATGCCTTGGCTATTGGCAGGGATGGTGTAGTTTATGACTATTTTGATGGAATAAAGGATTTGAGAAATAAAAAATTGAGAACTGTGGGAAAGGCGGAAGAACGATTTCGTGAAGATGCGCTTCGCCTTTTTCGGGCATGCCGTTTCATCGGGCAGTTAGATTTCATGGCGGATAAGAGTTTAGTCCGCGGAATGGCATCCGCTTTTGACAGAGTTTCGGGGTTATCGCTGGAAAGGGTGAGAGAGGAAGTGGAAAAGCTTCTTGTCTCTCCTTTTGCAGCACGAGGATTGGATTTATTGGTTCGTACCGGCTTGAATGAATGCAGCTGCCGTATCCGTGAAAACGGCCGGACGGAAGCTGTTAAGATTTTGCCGGAGTTATCACACCTGGTGGATTTACCTCAGCAAAAAAATTTTCATAAATTTGATGGCTGGTATCATACTTTAGCTGTTGTAAATGCGGCGCCGCCTACGTTGCTTCTCCGCTGGGCCGCTCTTCTGCATGATGTGGGAAAGGGGATGCCTGGTGTACGCAGAATAAAAGATGGAAAATATACAGACTATGGACATGATTTGAAAGGGGCGGAAATGGCAGCGGAGATTTTCCGTCGTTGGAGATTCCCGGCTGCTTTTGCCAAACGCGTTGTCTGGCTGATAGAAAACCATATGCGTTATCATTATTTTGCCAATGTACCTGAAGCGAATGTGAAAAAGTGGTTAAGACAGCTTGCAAGAAGCAAACAGTTTAGCTCGTCTGCCGATATGGAAGAAGGGATTGGTGAATTGACGGCATTATGCAATGCGGATATCATTGGCTGTGGGAAAGATGAGATCGCTACGGAAGGACATTCTTCTTTTGGAAAGTATATGGAGGAGTTATGTCAGATGATGCCTGTGTCTGCAAAAGACCTTCGGTACGACAGGCGGGTGATTGATGCTTTGCGGCCGGCGGTAGCTGATGGGATGGCCAATTTGCTTTTTCGCGTCCAGAATGGGACGCTAAAGAATGAGGAAGAAGCCCTGCTCGATGCTGCGGTAAGGTATAGGAGACGACATAATGAAGATGAATAGTCCAAGGAGAATAAGGAATAATCGTGCTAAATGGCTACTGGGATTTTTTCTTGCCATTATGGCCTTTTTAATAGGACGTCTTGCGTATGTACAAATTTTTGATCATGCTCGATACGTAGCTTTGGCGAAGAACGAGGTGGAAAAAAATGAAGAGTTGTATTCTCCCCGCGGTACGATTTATGACCGTAACGGCAATCAGCTGGCAATTTCTGTAATGGTTAAATCCTTATATTGTGATCCTGTCACGCTGAATAAACAAAAAAATATAAATAAGATTGAAATGGCAGAAATACTTTCTCCGATTTTGAATATATCGAAGGAAGAACTTTTAAGAAAATTTTCACAAGAGGGACGATTTGTTTGGATTAAACGGTTAATGGAACCGGAAGAGGCTCTTAAGGTAGAGGAACTCTTAAAATCAAAAGACTGGGAAAGGTTTTTAGGATTTAGGGAAGAAAGTAAAAGATACTATCCCAATGGACAATTATTGTCCAATGTAATTGGTTTTGTCGGAGTCGACGATAAGGCTTTAGACGGATTGGAACTGTATCTGGGAGACATTCTTAAACGCAGTAAAGAAGCAAATTCAGTCAGGATGCGCATTGATGCCAAAGGAAATCCTATTATGGAATCCGCGTTAACGCCTTATAAATCCAAAGGGGAAAACTCTGTTTATCTGACAATCGATCAGACAATACAGTTTTATGCAGAACGTGCTTTGGATCGGGCTATGACGAAGACGAAAGCTCAGGGCGGGATTATTATCGTAATGGATCCTAAAACAGGAGAGATTCTGGCGTTGGGAAATCGTCCGACCTATGATCCAAATCATTTTGAAAAGGCGGTAGAAAAGGATTTCAAAAATAAAGCAGTTACTGATATTTATGAACCAGGTTCGACCTTTAAACCGATTATTGCTGCGGCCGCACTTGATGCAGGAACATACTCCACGGAAACAGTCTGGCATGATCCCGGTAAAATTTGGGCATCGGGACATGCAATCCGAAATTGGGATGATGGGTCATATGGTGATGTAAAATTGGTGGATATTATTAAATATTCAATCAATACAGGGTTTGCCCATATCGGTCTTTTGACAGGTGGGAAAACCTTGACGGAATATGCTTTGAAATTTGGTTTCGGAAAACCGACAGGGATAGAACTTCCCGGAGAAGGAGCGGGCATTCTGTTTAATCCGGATGACATGCGGGATATTGATGTGGCGACTATGTCTATCGGACAGAGTATAGCGGTGACTCCGCTGCAGATGCTGCAGGCATACAGTGCTCTTGCCAATGGGGGGCAAATGGTAAAACCTCATATTTTAAGAACCGTTAATAATCCTGACGGCTCTGTTAATAAAGTGTATGAAACTGAATATGTAGGAAACCCGGTGTCTAAAAAAGTGGCTGATGAAGTCAAGGATATGATGGAAAAAGAAGTGTCTGAAGGCGGCGGTATCAATGCACGTGTTCCCGGATACCACATGGGGGGGAAAACAGGAACCGCGCAGAAAATAGATCCCGTCAAAGGTGGATATTTGGAAAATGAATATATTGCGTCTTTCTGCGGGTTCGGTCCGACGGAAGATCCGAGAGCTATATGCCTTGTCGTTTTAGATAATCCGCGGGGCGTGTATTATGGCGGACAGGTGGCGGCGCCGGTATTCAAAGAGACCATGGGACAGATTATGCGGTATATGGGAATACCCGCTATGGAAGAAAAAAGGATAAGTTCTGCGGGCGCAGGGGGATACAATAATGACAATCTGCCTGCATTGCCGGGCAAGGATCAAAAAGCCTTTCTTCTTCCGAACTTTTACGGATGGTCTATTCGTGAAGTTGGTGAATGGCTGTACAAAGCGGGGTTGGGGTTCCAGCCTGACGGAAATGGAAGTGCAGATTCACAGTCGCCTGGTGCCGGAGAAACAGTACAGCGCGGCGATAATATAAGAGTTCATTTTTCTGATTCATAGTATAGGAAATAGTCTTTTCTCGTTAATGGAAGAGGCTATTTTTATTTACGGTGAGTCTGGAATATTAAGTCTGTGATACATAGGTCTATGCTATAATTAAGAAAAATATTCGGTAAGAATAAAGGGGGAGGAAAATGTTAAGTGATATCGAAATAGCACAAAGGGCTGAATTGAAACCAATTCGTGAGATTGCGGAAAAGATTGGCATTCCGTCAGAAGATGTGGAAAATTATGGACAGTACAAAGCAAAGATTTCCTTAAAGTTTACAAAAGCTGTGGAAGACAGGCAGGAAGGCAGATTAATTCTGGTGACGGCTATTTCCCCCACACCGGCGGGAGAAGGAAAAACAACGACAACCGTAGGTCTGGGACAAGCGTTGGCACAGCTTGATAAGAAAGTCATGATTTGTCTTCGGGAACCGTCCCTCGGGCCTTGTATGGGCATTAAGGGCGGTGCGGCGGGAGGCGGATATTCCCAGGTAGTGCCTATGGAAGATATTAATCTTCATTTTACGGGAGATCTCCACGCCATTACGGCGGCTCACAATCTTCTTGCAGCCATGACGGATAATCATATCCAGCAGGGGAATGAGCTTCAAATTGATCCGCGCCGTGTGGTCTGGAACCGTGTTATGGATATGAATGACCGTGCGCTCAGGCATATCATTATCGGTTTGGGGGGACATGTGGATGGCGTTCCCAGGGAAGGCAGCTTTGATATTACTGTTGCATCCGAAATCATGGCTATTCTTTGTCTTGCGTCTTCCGTAAAAGATATGAAGGAGCGCTTTGCCCGCATTATTATTGGCTACACTTATGATAATCAGCCGGTTCGTGCAGGGGATATCCATGCGGAAGGTGCGATGACGGCACTTATGAAAGATGCGTTGAAGCCAAATCTGGTGCAGACATTGGAGCATGTGCCTGCATTCATTCATGGCGGACCTTTTGCCAATATTGCTCATGGCTGTAACTCCGTGATTGCGACGAAGACCGCACTGCATTTAGCGGAGTATGTAGTGACAGAAGCCGGGTTCGGCGCAGACCTCGGCGCTGAAAAATTTCTTGATATCAAGTGCCGGTTTGCCGGGCTCCATCCGGCAGCGGTTGTTCTTGTAGCGACTGTTCGTGCATTGAAAATGAATGGCGGAAAAGCAAAAAATGAATTGACCGAATCGGATCCGGACGCAGTCAGGAGAGGACTGCCGAATTTACTGCGTCATATTTCTAATGTAAAGAAATATGGAGTCCCTCTTGTGGTAGCGCTGAATTTATTCCCTTCGGATACAGAAGAAGAGAAAAAAGTGATCTATGAGGCTTGTGAAAGCGCAGGCGTCCAAGTTGCCGATTCTGATGTATTTGCCTGCGGCGGAAAAGGAGCGCTTGAATTGGGGAGGAAGGTTCTCGCTGCGGCGGAATGCGGTTCTGACTATAAACCTTTATATAATCTTGATTTAACTTTAAAGCAGAAAATTGAAACTGTTGCGAAAGAAATTTATGGGGCTGCTGATGTACAATATGATTCCAATGTGGAGAAAGAATTGAAACACATTGAGGAAATGGGGTATGGGCGGATGCCGGTATGTATCGCGAAAACCCCAGTGTCTTTCTCAGATGATCCGTCTAAACTGGGAGCGCCGGAAGGGTTCACTCTTCATGTGCATGACTGCCGTGTCGCGGCAGGAGCAGGATTTGTTGTCATTTTGACTGGAAAGATTATGACAATGCCTGGATTGCCGAAACACCCGGCAGCAGAACGGATTGATGTAGATGATGAAGGTCATATTACGGGACTGTTTTAAGAGGCGGATATGATACTTGACGGGAAAGTTACGGCAGCGGCGTTAGAGAAAGATATACGGGAACGGATTGACGTTCTGAAGGAGAGAGGCTGTACTCTCAAACTTGCGGTTATTCTGGCGGGGAGCAGCAAGCCTTCCCATATGTATGCAGAGTTTATGAAGAAAGCGGCTTTGTCTTATGGGATTGGGACGGAGCTGTATGAAAAGCCTGAGAATGTAAAAGAAGATGAATTAGGTGTTTTGATACAGGCATTGAATGGAAATCCATCTATTACTGGGATTCTCATGATGATGCCGTTGCCCGGTCATATTCATGAAGAGAAAATGATAGAGATGATTCATCCCGATAAAGATATGGATGGATTAACGACAGTGAATGCGGGCAGATTATTTTCAGGAAAAGATGGATTATTTGGCGGTACGCCCCGCGCGGTGATGGCGATATTAAAACATTATGGGATTTCAGTCGAAGGGAAACATGCTGTTATTATTGGCAGAAGCAATGTGATTGGAAAGCCGATTGCCATGATGCTTATGCAAAAAAATGCTACTGTGACAATTTGCCATTCACGGACAAAGAACCTGTCCGAGATAACACAGCAGGCCGATATACTTGTTACGGCTGTGGGGAAAGCGGGTTGTGTCACTGCAGATATGGTTAAGCCGGGAGCCATAGTTCTTGATGTAGGAATTAATCGGATCCATGGCAAGACTGTCGGAGATGTGGATTATGAAAATGTGTTTCCTGTGGCCGGCGCTGTGACACCTGTTCCCGGCGGCGTAGGCTCTGTGACGACAACAATGATTATTGAATCGATTGTGAAAGCCGGAGAACATGCGGCGGGAATAAAGTGAAATTTCATACAGCAAGGAGGTAGGCTGCCAGGTGAGTGGAAATGTTGTGGAGAAAGTAGTAAATAATGAATTGGATATGACAGCCGGCTTAATCAGTGGTGTCAAAAATTTTGCAGTAACAAAAGGCGTAGATATTTTTCAGGCGATTATTATCTTCAGCATCGGGTACATGATATGCTGCTGGCTGCGTGGGGTTGTCCGCCGACTGCTTGCACGGAGTAATGTAGAGCCATCTGCAATCAGCTTTATTTCGGAAATTATATTTTTCTTATGTCTTGCCGGAGTTATTATTATGGCGCTATCAGCAGCAGGGGTGGCTCCGGCAACGTTGGCGGCTGCTTTTGGCGGGATTGGTCTTGCTATCGGATTGGGGCTTAAGGATAATATCGGGAATGTGGCATCAGGGATTTTTATCCTTATTTTCCGACCGTTTCGTGTAGGGGATTATATCAAAGTAGGGGATAGCGAAGGATCCGTTGTGGATATACGCGTTATGTACACGGAAATATCCACGCTGGGAAATCAAATGATCGTCATACCCAATTCAAGGCTTACAGACAGTGTCATCAAAAATTATTCATTTTTTGAAACAAGGAATATAGAATTTACTTTTGATGTGGCTTATGACACGGATTTGGCGAAGTGCGTAGAACTTTTGCAGAAATTATTCAGCGCCGATGCATATGTGTTGAATGGAGCGGAGCTGCCCATTTATGTAAGCAGTATGGGTGAATCAAGTATTCGAATCTATGTGCGGGCGCAGGTAGAGCGCTCAAAGTACAATGAAGCGCAGAACCATTTATATATTAAGGTGAAGAATGCATTTGATGAAGCGGGGATAGAAATTCCATTTCCTCAGTTGGTTGTTCACCATGCCAGGGATTGATTGCCGTGTAAAGCTGTCTGATGAGAAGTTTGATGTTTTTTGCGGTTTTTATTAAATGTTTGACGATAAATTTTATTGACACTTAAAAAATGGAGTGATATACTTCTCTTAATATCAATGACTGGGAAGAGTAGTAATAATGAGCTGTTCGAGAGAGTCGGCGCAGGTGGGAGTCCGATACAGCCGGTATTATGAATGGGCCCACAAGATGCAGTCCGAGCCATATGGGGTAGGAACTGCCGGAAGGCTTCCGTTATAGAGATAGTGGTTTATAATGACCATGAGAGCCGGACTTTAGTCAATGAGGGTGGTACCGCGGAAATATTTCCTTTCGTCCCTTTGCATAATGCAGGGGGAATGAAAGGATTTTTTATTTGTGAAAGATCAGGAAAAGATTTTCTAAGGGGGAAGATGCATGGAAGCAGTAAAAGATGTATCAAGTTTAATCTATACAAAAGCGAGGGGCGGTCGGTTTCGCTGGCTGACGATTTCCACACTGATGTTGGCAATCGGTATGCTGCTCCACTTGGTTTCTCCATCGGTTGCCGGCTTTACTCCGAACTGGATGATTGCGACTTATGTAGTGGCGATATTACTGACAAAGCCATCTTATCGGCAATGCCTGGGAATCTGTATGGTGGCAGCGCTTATGGAAGTATTTACTTCGAAGTCCGCGTTTCCGTATGGTGATTTTGCCAGTGAGTTTGCAGGTGCTTATGTGGCAGGTTTTTTTGCCCATTCCGTTCCGCCATTTAAAATCGGCAGATTTTCTTTAAGGCCTGCTATTGCGGGATTTATTACGACTTTAGTCAGCGGGTTCATTTTCGTTTCCATTTTAACCGTAGTGGTGGGGATACCGATCAGCGTATATCTATATGGTATTCTTCCTATGGTGGCTCTTGTTGGAGTAGGAAATGCGATTATTACACCTTTTCTATATTTTCCTGCCCTCAAATTATTTAAATCCATGCAGTATATGACAGAATCCGATGTGGAGGACAGTAATCACAGTCATTTGAATTTGCAGCAAAAGAGGAATGGTGTGATCAGTGTAGAGCATCTTTCTTATTCCTATTTATTTTCAAATGCACCGGCCTTGGAAAATGTGAGTATTAATATAGAACAGGGGTCTTTTGTTGTCATCACAGGGCCTAACGGCGCAGGAAAAACGACGCTTCTCATGTCTATGGCGGGAGCAATTCCTCATTACTATGGTGGGACAATGAAAGGGATGGTTTTTACCGGCGGCAAGGCGGTCACGCAAACCGGGATTGCAGATCTTGCTTCCAGCATCGGCGTGATACTTTCAGATTATTCTGCCCAAATCGTAACGATGACTGTAGGGGAAGAGATGGCCTTTACTTTGGAAAACCATGGCTTTTCACCGGAAGAAATACGAAGACGGGCGGAAGAGGCGCTCAGGAAAGTACATCTTGACGGACTGGAGGAAAGAAAAGTTTCTACCCTTTCCGGCGGACAGAGACAGCGTCTCGTCGTAGCGGCTGTTTTAGCGGAAGAACCGAAAGTTCTTGTGTTTGATGAACCGACCAGCGCGCTGGATCCGGAAGGTATTCATGAATTCTATGAAATGGTCGGAGAATTGAATCAGAAAGAAAAACTTACCGTTGTTGTCGCAGAACATCATCTGGAAGCGACGCTGCCTTACGCAAAAAGATTCATTCTTATGGATAAAGGACATGTTATCAGCGATGGAAGTCCCGAGCAGGTCATGCGTGATATGAAACGGAATCATATTTATGAAGAAGCGATTCCTGATATATACTTAGCACAGCTCAGGCTGGAACAGGCCGGTATAAAATTTGAAAGATCATTCTTAAATATAGAAGATGCGGAATATTCCGTATTGAATTCGATGAAATCCGGAGGAGTGCGTAATGCTTGAAATGGAACATGTGACCTTCCGCTATAGTAAAGAAACTCCAGTCATTTTGTCTGATGTTTCCGTATCTTTTGGGAAAGGTGAATTTATTGCTGTTACAGGTCGAAACGGAAGCGGAAAGACAACGGTAACGAGACTCCTTACCGGATTGGAAAGACCTACGGAGGGTCGAATTATTTATAACGGTAAAAACGTAACTGATGAAGGTGCAGCCAAAAGAAGCCGTTTTATCGGTTATGTATTTCAACAGCCGGAGCGGCAAATGTTCATGCCTACTGTTCGGGAAGAAATTGGTTTCGGCCCTTATCAGCAGGGGAAGCGTGGCAGTGAATTAGATGAACTGGTTGACCGGGCTATGGCGGATACTGATATTTCGGAGTTAGCTGATGCATATCCGAGAACGCTTTCCCGCGGGGATCAGCAAAGAGTGGCTATCGCATCCGGCCTTGCGATGAATACGGAATATTTAGTGCTTGATGAACCGACAAGCGGGCAGGATGGACGGGAAAAGAAAAAATTAATGAGCCTTATGGATCAGTTAAAAGCAAAAGGAATTACCATTCTTTTGGTTACCCATGACATGGATGTGGTTGCAAAAAACTGTACCCGGGTTATTGTTGTAGCCAATAAAGAGATAGTATTTGACGGGGTGCCGTCAGACTTGTTTTCGGAGGAAAACCGTCCCGGAATTTGGGGATTGACATATCCTCCCGCCGTATTATTGGGGCGATGTCTTCCGGGGGCGCCGTATTGCAAAGATATGGATACATTCTGCGCTAAGTTCCTAGAAATCAGAAAGGAGAGAGTACGATGAGAAATCTGGTTCCATTGACAAAAATATTGCTGACACTGGGAACAGCCGTGTGGGCCATTATTTTCAGAGAGCCTTTCAGCCTTGCGCTTCTGTGTGTGTTGGAACTGATCATTCTTTTGGTTTCCAATGAGTTATTTAAGAATGTAAAAGCTTTAATGATGCTTTGCGTTTTTGCGTTCTTTTTGGGACTGATTGAATATATCGGAGGTGGAACGGAGAAGGAATGTGCAGTAGCGGCGCTCCGTATGCTTGGCATGACTATCATATTCATTTATCTGCTTGCTACTGTCAGATTGCAGGATCTGACGGCGGCGATGGTACAACAATTGAAAGTGCCCTATGAATACGCTTTTATGTTTACCGCAGGGCTTCGTTTCGTACCGGATTTTATGGAAGAGAATAAAGCTGTTGCTGAGGCGCAGTCATGCAGGGGACTGGCAATTGAAGGCAATTTCATTAAACAGGTAAAACGTTATATGTCGGTGGTACGGCCGTTAATGCTTCGTTCTCTCGGACGCAGCGAAACGATGGCGCTTTCTTTGGAGCTTCGCGGGTTCGGCGGTTCTACCCGAACTTTTATGGAAAGCGTTTCTCCTAAAGGGATAGATTATATATTCATGCTATTGATTATATTGTTTACAGTTGCTGTGATTTATGCCCGTGTTTTATATGGCGCATGATCAATAGCGGCGGATTCCTTTTGTGGTATTTGATGTTCATAGACTTATATTGGAAGGAGAAATATCATGGGAAATATAAAAGAAGGTGTTGATGAATTAAAAGCTTTGGGCAATCAGCATACAAAATATGTTTTTGATTATAATCCTGATGTATTGGAAAAGATCCCTAATAAACATGATGACAGAGATTATTTCGTGAAGTTTAATTGCCCTGAATTTACGAGCCTTTGTCCGAAGACAGGGCAGCCGGATTTTGCAACAATTTATATTTCATACATTCCTGATAAGTATATTGTGGAAAGTAAATCACTTAAGTTATATCTGTTCGGCTTCAGAAATCATGGGGACTTTCACGAGGATTGTGTCAATATTATCATGACCGACTTGATTAAATTGCTGCACCCGCGTTTTATTGAGGTATGGGGAAAGTTTCTTCCTCGAGGCGGACTGTCGATCGACCCTTACTGCAATTATGGAATTCCGAATACTGAGTGGCGTGATTTTGCAAGATTCAGACTTCTGCGTCATGATTTGGACCCCGAAAAAATAGATAATCGCTGACTATCGGCATGTAAAGAGAAACCCACCGGCATAGCTGGTGGGTTTCTCTTATAGGGACCGTGCCATTTCTTTTATTAAATCTTTCTGCCTGCTGGAGGGAAACCACTGGATTGTAAGCGGATAATGGCATAACTTTTCGTAAGCGGAAATAATTTTTTTTGTTGCATGGGCAGGGACGATGAAATTATCTCTGTTCAAGTAAATATGAATATTCAGAGAACTTGGCGTAGAAGTGCAGATGACTTGAGAAATGCATTGCTCGTGGTTTTCATCCAAACTCTCCGCTAAAGCAAGAAAAGCAGAAAGAATTTTTACCCGGTCAATTTCTTTCTCTGTGAGTATTTGTGTTTCTTTTATGGATTTCAGTATTTTTCCCGAAAAGCCATGGTGAAAAGCTGTAATCAAAGCACATAGGACCTGTTCTTTGTGAGACCACCCGAATATATGTGCATTGGCTGTCATATAAGCGCTGTGGCGTGCATGGCTGTAATAATTAATGACTTGTCCCGCATCGTGAAGCAATCCGGCCATGTGCAATAAAGTACGCATTCGATCAGGCATTTGATATATTTTCCGCCACTGATCGAACATGGATAAGGCGAGAGCAGTCACATAACGGGTATGGTCATGATCTTTTAGCGGAAGTGTGGAATAATAGTTTCGTACGGAAGACAGGAGCATATTATGCTGAAGCTCTTTGTTTTTATCGTAAATGGGATCATACCAATGATAGAAAAGCCCCTCACGGAGACCGCAGCCGGAAATGGTGAGAGATTCGGCTTTTGTCAAAGTAAGGATTTCTTTGACAATAAGAGCACCTGCATTTATAATATCTCCACGCTCAGCAGAAAGTCCCGGTATTTTTCTTCGTTCTTCCGGTGAAGATTTTAAAATCATATGTATCACGGAAAGTAATCCTTGTGAGGATACTTTGTAATTATGGAGTTTTGAAAGAGGATAACCGGAGTATCTCTGGTGTATTTTCGCCAGGTTTCGGATTGTGCCGCCTATACCGATGACGGGAATAGGAGACTTGGGAAGCCAGGGAATAGATTGAAGTTTACTTTTTATGTAGGAGCGGATATGTTTTATTTCCGCTGCGGAAAGGAGACCGGAAGATTTAAATTTTTCCGTCAAACTGACAGCACCTATGGGAATACTGACAGAATGCAGCTGCTTTTTGTTTTTTACCAAGGATATTTCTATACTGGCGCCGCCTAAATCAAAAAGTAGAAATTCCGATGTGTCAATCGTATGTATCACTCCGGAAAAACCGAGTGCAGCTTCCTGCTTCCCGCTGATAATCGTCATGGGAATATTGGCAGCGGAATGAACACGCTTCAGGAAAGAAGAACCGTTGCGGGCTGTTCGTACGGCAGCCGTGGCAACTGCAAGTGTCTTTGTCACCTGGTGAACTTTGGCAAGATGTGCATATACCTTGAGACAGTCAATTGCACGGTTCTGTGCGGCATCCGTAAGAAACGGAGAATCATCGCTCATTCCTTCCGCCAGGCGGATAGAACGTTTTTCCTGATATATGAGTTGATAAATTCCTTTGGCGCTGACAGAGATGATGATGAAGCGGATGGAATTGGAGCCAAGATCAATGATAGCGATGCGGTTCATAATTTACCCCTTTCTTGCCGTACGGTTATTACTATTTTACAACACATAAAAAAGCTGTGGTGATTAAAATTCGTGTAGGAAAACATGGTGTCTTTTTCTTTAATATATACGCAGGATACGGTGTTTTTTAGTATAATAAATATGAAAAGATGCATTTCATGTATAATTTATCCGCGGAAGCGAGGGGAGTTAAATGGCAGAAGAGAATTCATTTGTTTATGGAATCATTCATATCGGATCTTCCAGCCTTTCTATGCGTATTGTAGAGTATAAAGATGCGGATACCATCAGAGTGATTGAAGAGGTAAGGAAAGAAACAACTTTTGGGGAAGAAGTATTTATTAATAAGAAATTGTCTTTTACTTCTATACGACGACTTTGTGATATGCTGAACGGGCTGAAACAGCTGTTGCGGGACTATTGTGTAACTGATTACAAAGTATATGCTACAGCAATCCTCAGAGAAGCGGAAAATCGCAGGCCCGTGTTGGATTTGATTCATGTGAATACGGGATTTTATGTGGATGTAGTGGATATGCCGCAGGAGATTTATTACAAGCATTATCTTCTTCAGTATCTCATACAAAAAAGCAGAAACGGCAAGAGATATGATTATGGAGATAATTTGCTTTTTGTGGATATTACGTCAGGCTGCGTAGGGTTGACAGCCTGGGAAAATGGTTCTTTGCGGTATCAGCATAATGTGCATATCGGCACGCTTCGTCTGTTGGAAACATTTAAGCAGAATCAAAGGGATTCTCTTGATTTTCCGCAGGCGATGGCGGAATATATCCATGCAATTATGAGCCCTTTGTGGGGGGCGATTAAAAGGTATCATCCGAGCAGTATTATTTTGTCCGGAAGAGAAGCCCGAATTATTGCAAGTTTGATGAGACTTAGCATGGATGCGGAAAATAAGGCGGAAGTTAAAGCAGATGCATTTAAAAAGTTGTATATGGAAGCAGGATCACTTTCAGCATCACGTACAAGACAAAAGTACTATGTCAGTGAGCAATGGGCAATGACAGTTCTTCCTACTATTCATATATATAAAGAAATATTGGACAATGTTCCCGTAGAACATATTTTGATGTTTGGGACAACTTTTGTCGAAGCGGTGACTATGTTTTATGGAGCAGAGAAAGTAAAAGAACCTTTTATCTTATATATGCAGACGCAAAACATTGAATTGACACGATCTATTGCCGCGGCCTATTATTATGAACCGCTCCATACAAAGGCCCTTGAACTGTACAGCCATGTAATTATTGCCGGTTTAAAGAAAAAAAGCGGGCTTACGAAGCGGGACGAATTTCTTCTGCGGATGGCGATTATTCTTTATCAAATTGGAAAATATGTAAATCTTCTGGATTCGCAGGCGCATGCCTGGAATTTAATCAGAGGTACGGATATATTTGGCATATCAGATAAAGAAAAAGATATTGTGGCAAGTGTCGTGTACTATGACCATAAGGGAAATCCAAGTGATGATGACACACCATTCCGTATTTTGTCAGATACGGCGAAGATGACGGCCTTAAAATTAATTTCCATATTTCGTATGGTTCGTGCCATGGATATTTCTCGAAAGCAGAAAATGAAAGATATAACAGCTCGTGCAACAGGTGATATTTTGATTATTGAATACGACAGCAGGGAAAATACGGCTCTTGAAACATGGATGTTTGATAAAAATAAAGAGTTCTTTGAAAATGTGTATGGTCTTGAAGTGAAATTGGAGCGTAGATGATTATGGAAACGGATGTAAAAAACAGTCGGTATTACTTAAACCGGGAATTATCCTGGCTGCAATTCAATAAACGTGTGCTTCAGGAAGCTGTAGATACCAGTAATCCTCTGCTGGAGAAGTTAAAGTTTCTGGCTATTACCAGTTCTAATTTAGATGAATTTTTTATGATCCGTGTGGCAGGACTTAAACACCAGAAAGAAAATGGTGTGAAAAGACGGGATATTGCGAATATGACACCAACAGAACAATTGGAAAATATTTCAGATGCCTGTCAGAAGTTGGTCGCCCAGCAATATATGCATTTGAAAGGCATTTTAAAAGAATTGGAGACAGAAGGGCTTGTATTTATAAAGCCGGCGGATGCAGATGAGCGGCAGAAACAATGGATGGGAAATTATTTTGAACGTGAAATTTTTCCTGTTGTGACACCGATGGCGGTGGATTCTTCGCACCCTTTTCCGTTCCTTGCATCCAAAAGTCTGAATATCGCCATGCTTTTGGAGAAAAATGAGCGTGATGAAGAAATGGATGAAGAAAATGATATTGATGTAAAAACCGCCATTGTTCCGGTGCCATCTGTGCTGCCGCGCATAATCCGTCTGCCTGATGTATCTGAAGCAAACAGCAGGCATTGTTTCGTTTTTCTTGAAGATATGCTTATGTTTTATGCGGCACGATTTTTTGTCGGCTATGATCTGCTTGAAGCCCGTGCATTCCGGATTACGAGGGATGCGGACCTTTATATCGATGAGGAAGATGCCCAGGATCTTGTGGTGGAAGTGGAGCGCCAATTAAAGAAACGGCAGCGTGGGCAAGCGGTACGCCTTGAGTTCGAAGTGGGAACGAGCCGGTTTATGCGGCGATTCATGACACAGGAAATGAATCTTGAAAAAGAAGATATGTATCAAATTGACGGGCCTTTGGATATGACTGTATTTTTTGGATTTTGCGGCATAAAGGGATATAATCATCTCCGCTATCCCGAGGCACATCCGCATTCGCCCTGGAGCATACTCGAGCTGAAGCGTACTCCGGAAACAAATATTTTTGATATGATCCGGGAAAAAGATCTGTTGATTCATCTTCCCTATGAGTCTTTTGATGAATCAGTAGTTAATTTCTTGTATTCGGCAGCAAATGATAAAGATGTGTTGGCAATCAAGCAAACACTCTATCGTGTCAGTTCTTCAAGTCCTGTTGTCCAGGCGCTGGAAAAAGCTGTTCAGAATGGGAAACAGGTCACTGTTTTGATGGAAGTAAAGGCCCGCTTTGATGAAGCCAATAATATACTTATGGCAAGGCGGTTGGAAAAGGCGGGAGCCCATGTCATCTATGGTTTGGTCGGACTTAAAACTCATTCCAAATGTACTCTTGTCATCCGTCGTGAAAAAGATGGGATCCGTCGTTATGTTCATGTAGCGACCGGAAATTATAATGCGTCAACAGCGAAGCTTTATACAGATTTAGGGATACTGACCTGCAATGACCGTTTTGGAATTGATGCATCAGCTTTCTTTAATCTTCTTTCTGGATATTCTGACCCGCCAATCTGGGATTCTTTTATTGTAGCGCCAATTAACTTGAGACAACGCTGCATAGAACTCATTGACAGGGAAATCCATTTTGCAAAAAATGGGGAAGATGCCCATATGATTGCGAAAATGAATTCTCTTTTAGATAAGGGGATTATTGAAAAATTGTATGAGGCATCGCAGGCGGGAGTAAAAATTGAATTGATTGTGCGTGGCATCTGCGTTCTGATTCCGGGGATTCCCGGAGCAAGTGATAATATTACAGTGCGCAGTATAGTGGGACGTTTTTTGGAACACAGCAGGATATTCTGGTTCCGAAATGGGGGACGTGAGGAACTTTATATAAGCAGTGCTGACTGGATGCCAAGAAATTTAAATGATCGTGTGGAGCTCATGGTACCTATTGAAGATCCGGAGATCAAGCGGCGTTTAAAACAGATGGTGGATATTGAATTGTCTGATAACCAGAAAGCACATATTATGCAGGCTGATGGTACTTGGTTGAAGACTATTTCCGCGGAGAATCAGTTATGTGCACAGGAGTATTTTCAGAAGATTGCAGAAAAACGTGATGCGGAAGATGAAATGACATTGGCACAAAAACTGGAACCATATACACCTGTACTTGGGCATGGAGATGGATCTGATTAAAGGGTTCCGATAAAGTTTCTGATTGGATATAATTGTATAGACGGTTGTTGCTGGGAAAAAACTCAACAATAGCCGTTATTTTATAAACAGGGAAGCTGGTGAATGGGTAAACGAAGGAAAGTATATTATCCACTTTTGGCATCTATTTCGGACGTTTTTGGGAAATGACACCTTTAATTGCCTATTATTAAAACAAATTACCCACTTTTAATAAAAATATAATTTTTCAGATAATTGAAACCCAGGAAGAATGAGACAAAAAGAGACCATAAAAAATAATGGAACTAAAAAAATTTGTAAATTGATCAAGTCAGAAATAAAAGAGGTACTAAGAGGCATTCCTTTTGAAAAGTGAGATTTAGTGTTTATGTATTTTAGAACTTTATGGATAAGTCCACTGGAGAAACAATATGTTTACAATATGGGCGTAAGGGAGTAACTTAATTTCATTAAGTTATTTGTGGATTTAAAAGATATATATAATTTTATTTTGTTTATGTAAAGCATAGGTTTATTTATATATTATTCGATAAATTATGATTAAGATTAGCCAAAATATATTGTAAACCAAACCGTATTTGACAGAATGTCCACCTATGGTAGAATAATGCCTGTAGGAGAGACATTATGAAGATATTTATTAAAGAAAAAGTAAAAATCATGGTTGCTGTATTATTTCTTATTGTCGCAGCAATTATGCATACTGAGTTTGTTCTTGCAAACGTAAATCCAGCTTCTTTGCCGGAAATTAAAAATATCACTGTATATGACGGCGAAGTGAGGACTGTTGTAAAAACCCGGGGGAACACCTTTAAGGATGTTCTTGATTCTCTTTCGCAGCCGCTAAGGATGCATGATACTTATTGGACCAGTACAGAAAAACTAAAAGATGGGGCAGTTCTTTATGTGGAACGTTCGGTGCCGGTCACTATTATTGAAAATGATAAGGAAAAAATAATTTATACAACACAACAGACTGTTCAGGGAGCGGTCAATGACGCTGGATATGATTGGCGTAAAATGATGCCGCTGGAAGATGGTTTATCGAAGGTTCATGAAAATATGAAGATTCATATGGTTCCGTATACGGCTCGTAATGTAGTTCGTGAAGAATCTGTCCCCGCAGGATATACCATGTGGTATGATAGTTCTCTTGCGCCTGATGAAGTGGTGGTTATTCAAGAGGGGATACCTGAACGGCGGCGTCTTGAAATTGAAGAATTTATTTCAGATGGTAAGGTGATTCATGAAAGCGTTTTCAAAGTAGAAACACTTGAGGCCGGGGTCAAGGGTATTGCGCGGACCGGGAAAAGAGATGGTGCCGTGGGATGGGTGACTACAATGAACGCTACCGCCTATCATCCTAATGATGGCGGTGGAGACGGTATAACGGCGACCGGGACTAAAGCAGGTTATGGAACTGTAGCGGTAGATCCAAGCGTAATCCCTTTGGGGTCTAAATTGTATATTCCGCAGTATGGTGAAGCGATAGCTGCGGATACGGGCGGAGCGATTGTCGGGCATAAAATTGACCTTTGTATGGAAAGCTACGAAGAATGTTACCAGTTCGGCCGTCGCGATGTGCAGGTATTTATAAATTATTAAGTGACTTAAATGTTTTTGGAAATCGGTATCTTCCTCTTTGCGATAAAGCGAGGGGAAAGACGCCGGTTTTTATTTTTGCGGAAGCGTCTGTTATAATATGAAAACAGGAGGCTTTATGTTCACTATTTTGGTTACTTTTCTTACTGTTATCGCGGATCAAATCACAAAGTATTTCGTGTGTATAAATATGGATCTGGGAGAAACTATACCTGTCATAAAAAATGTTGTCCACTTAACTTATATCATTAATCCGGGGGCGGCATTTGGCTTATTTCCCCATCAGGATGTGCTGTTCTTGGGAATAGTCATGATACTATTACTTGCTTTTGCTTGGCTTAGGGATCGTATTCCTCAAAAGCCGGTATATTTTCCTTTGTCTATTGGGTTATTACTTGGCGGAGCGGTGGGAAATGCCTTGGATCGGTGCAGAATAGGCGGGGTTGTTGATTTTTTTGATTTTCGTATCTGGCCTATTTTTAACGTGGCGGATATTGCGATTTGTATAGGTGTGGTATGTATTGCATTTTATTTTTGGAGACATGATTGAATGAATCAGAATGTTTACTTGGTGTCTGTCGCAGATGAAGGGAAACGGCTGGATCAATTTTTAAAGGAGCGGACCGGGTTAACTCGTTCTGAGGTACAAAAGTGGATTAAGGCGGGGAATGTAAGTTTACTGCCGAAGAAGATGATTCATTCGAATTATCATGTATCTGAAGGAGACCGTATCTCGTTTTTCTGGGAGGAGAAGAAAAAACAGGAACTTATTGGGCAAAATATTCCTCTTGATATTTTATATGAAGACAATGATATGATTGTCATCAATAAGAGAAGAGGTGTGGTAGTTCATCCCGGAGCGGGAAATACGGAAGGAACGCTGGTGAATGCTCTTCTTTTTCATTGCGGCGAACAACTGAGAAGTGTGGGGGATACTGAAAGGCCAGGGATTGTCCATCGTTTGGATAAAGATACATCGGGTGTCATGGTGGCGGCCAAATCGGAACGGGCATATGGTATTTTACAAGAGGAAATTGCCAGTCATAAAGCACAGCGCTGTTATATCGCACTGGTGCACGGGCAGATGGAAGGCGATACTGGAGTAATTCGGCTGCCTTTGGGGAGAAGTACTAAAGATCGCATGAAATGGGATGTGCTGCATGAAACAGGCAGGCCTGCGGTAACGCATTTTCATGTTATAGAATATCTACCGCATTACTCATGGATTGAGTGCAAACTGGAAACAGGACGTACGCATCAGATTCGTGTTCATATGGCACATATCAGGCATGCGGTAGTCAATGATCCGTTGTATGGATGGAAGAAAGATCATTTTCCGATAAAGGGACAGGCGCTGCATTCCCATACGTTGGAATTATGCCATCCTATTACGGGAGAAGCTATGCATTTTGAGGCGCCTGTGCCGGAAGATATGATAAACTGCCTTAATTTAGCAAGGAAAGAAAGCATGCTATAATGAGGAAATCAAAAATAAATATATCGGGATTTAAAATCGGTACAGCAGAGAACAGAGATGGGTTGACCGGTGTTACCGTTATTTTGGCACCTGACGGCGGGGCGACGGCAGGTGTAGATGTCCGTGGCTGTGCACCTGGGACAAGAGAGACGGATTTATTGGATCCAAGAAAAACCGTGCAAAAAATTCATGCCGTTGTTTTGTCAGGGGGATCTGCGTTCGGCTTGGAAGCTGCATCGGGATGTGTGAAATACCTGGCGGAACAGGGGGTGGGATTTCCGATAGGGAATGTATGTGTCCCGATTGTATGCAGTGCAGTGCTTTTCGATCTGATGATTGGAGATGAAAAAGCTTATCCTGATTTATTGATGGGATATGAAGCGGCTAAATCTGCATCCTCAGAATTCTTATCAGGATGTAACGGTGCCGGGACAGGTGCTACGGTGGGTAAATTGCTTGGATTTGGAAATGCCATGAAAAGCGGAGCAGGTTACCATGAGATTTCTTTACCCGGTGGTCTTCGCGTTGGTGCTTATGTGGTGGTCAATGCCTGCGGAGAGGTATTTGATGGAGAAAAAATATTCGCCGGTGTTTTTTCCCGGAGCAGAAAAAAGATCATATCTTCTCATGAATTGATGCTTAGCGGTATCACGCGGGAGTTTAGCGGAGCAAATACCACGATCGCCTGCGTTATTACAAATGCAGCACTGAGTAAAGCGGAATGCAGTATAGTATCCGGTATGGCACATGACGGATATGCCCGATCTATCCGGCCGGTCCATACGACAATGGATGGAGATGCGATTTTTACAATGGCTTCCGGAGAGTATGAGACGGCGGTGGATACGGTAGGCTATCTGGCAGAAGATGCCATCCGGCTGGCAGTGATTGATGCCATAAAAAATACGGAAACTATGGGAGGATGCATTTCGTATAATGATATTTTTTCCGGGTAATATTTTGACAAGTATTCCGAGTTTGATTTAAAATAATAGTGTTCTGGGGATGTACCGGTTTCGACAGGAGATTCTGTATCATAAAAAGCGAGTCGGGATTCCATCTACCCCGTTAAACGGTGGAAAAACTTAAACGCAAAACATGATTTTGCTTTAGCAGCTTAATCTGCTAATGTCCCCTGAAGTTTTCCTATGACTTCAGGCTGACATCAACCAATAGGATACCGAGAGAGGAGGCTTGGGACTTTTTAGGGAAACTAATTCCAAGATCGGCAAAGGTAGTTTGTTTTTGTACGATACTTTGCTTAAATAAAAAACAAGAACTGCACTCGGAGAAGTTTATGGGGCAGGCTTTTTGGACAGGGGTTCGACTCCCCTCATCTCCACCAGAAGTGTTCTCAGGTCATATACATGGCCTGTTTTTTTACGACTTAATATATCAAAAAAGTATATTGACAAAATTCGATTAATCGACTATGATGATCTTAGTAAATTAATATTTCATAGAAAAGGAGTGTTCGATATGATCCGGCCGATTAAAGGAGCAGAAAAAGTGAATGAAGTCATTTCCGTCGGAAATGTAATTATAGGGGTTAGTGCGCCATGGTGCGGTTATTGCCGTCGTCTTCGCCCGATTTTAGAAAAGATTTCCGAGGAAATTGATGTGCCGATCTATGGACTTAATTTTGATGAAGATCAGGCTGTTGCCGAAAAGTACGAAGTAGATACAATTCCTACATTGCTTTTCTTTCATGATGGAAAACCGGTGGATAGTATCGTTGGTTATGGTAATGTAGGATATTCGGAATTAATGGAATTTGTGAACAAGAATAATGTAAAATAACCGAAATACAAAAAGTTGTGACTGAAAAATTTTTGGTCACAGCTTTTTTAGTGTATGATGGTAGAAGTTAAGATAATTGAAATGGGTTTATGTGAGGGAGTAAATATAGTATGGAGAAAGATGGTATAAATTCATTCGGAGCTTATCTGGAACTGATTACAAATAAAAATCCCGTTGTACATCAAATCACCAATTTCGTAACTGCTAATGATTGTGCCAATGCAGTATTGGCTATGGGGGGGCGCACCGTAATGGCAGATTATATTGAAGAGGTTGAAGAAATCACCGGTGCAGCAGATAGTCTTGTTTTGAATTTGGGGGTGCCATCAGAAGAGAGACTCCAATCATTATTGTTAGCAGGAAAGGCTGCTAATAAAAAAAGGATTCCTGTTGTTTTTGATCCAGTAGGATGTGGAGTAAGTTCTTTCCGTAGGAATGCTGCTAAAGAGTTGCTGCATGAAGTGGAAGTATCCGTAATTAGAGGAAATTCATCTGAAATACAATGTTTATTTGATAAGTACAATCGGATGAGGGGAATTGACGCAGAGACGAAGTTTGATTCTATTTGCACCGTACGAAAATTTGCGGAAAAGACACATGCAGTTGTTGTTGTTACGGGAGAAAGAGATATAGTTACTGACGGGGATAAGATGTATATGATTGAAAACGGTTGTAAAGAAATGTCTTTACTGACAGGAACGGGTTGTATTTGCAGTGCGCTTACAGGCTTATTTCTCGGTGCAGATACGAAGGCGGTGTATTCTGCTGTTTGCGCAGCAGCCTGTGTGGGGATTGCAGGTGAATTATCATGGAAGAAATATGGGGAGTGTGGATTGGGGCATTTTCATATGGGATTATTTGACATGCTTGGGAATATGAGAAAAGAAATTTTTGAAGCAGAGGCACGTATTCATGAAATTTGATTGTTCGTTATATTTAGTGGCTGATACCGGTACGACAGAAAGAAGAAAATTAGATAAAAAAGTCGAATTGGCAATCAGAGGTGGATGCACGATGGTACAGTTGCGTGAGAAAAATGGAAATATGAAAGAGTTTTATCATGACGCGGCTGCACTGAGGAGGATAACTGATACATACGGTATACCGCTCATTATCAATGACAGATTGGATTTGATGCTTGCAATAGACGCACCGGGCATCCATGTAGGGCAAAGTGATATGCCTGCTTCCGTTGTGAGACGGCTTATCGGTGCAGAAAAAATTATGGGTGTATCCGCTCATAATGTGGAAGAAGCGGTGGGAGCGGAGCGTGATGGAGCAGATTATATCGGTGTGGGGGCAGTATTTTCTACGAACACGAAAAAAAATACGAAAAATGTTACGATAAAAATGTTACAGGAGATAGTAAAGGCTGTTTCTATTCCTGTAGTAGCCATTGGAGGCATTAATTGCAGCAATGTTAAATACTTGCATGAAACTGGTATAAGCGGGATCGCGGTTGTTTCCGCAATTTTAGGGGCGGCACAAGCATATAGTGCCGCAAAAAAAATGAAAAAGGTGGTAATCAGCACATTAAATATAAAAAAATAAATATAGCAGCAACTAATAGCTATATGTTTAAAGTATCGGTTAAATCTGCAAGAAGACACATTTGACTTAAAGATAGAACGCTGTTATAATAACTTCTACTGATGCACCAGTGCATAGTAAGTCCGGGTCCATTTTTTCAAAAGGATTCAAAAGAATGCTTGACAGAAG
>ULUD01022883.1_pt1 | contig 76778 bp, 83 predicted proteins | sample 1958191 | NCBI WGS metagenome assembly ULUD01 (sample SAMEA4835751, study PRJEB28245) | human gut metagenome | biome: gut microbiome; material: fecal sample | place: Denmark | collected 2008 | reverse complement strand
CCTCCTTACTGGTTGTCCAGTAAAGAGGGTACATATCATTTAGACGGTGTGGAGTTTTATTTTGCCTTTTTATAATTGCTTTTGCAGATCTTATGCAGATCAGTCGTGGCTGTTTACGAGATCCTCTATCATGTTGATGATGATTCCCGTTGAGTCGGTCAGGTTGCTGGACTCCATAGCCTGGATATATTTCTCTTTGTTGTTGTACACTTCATTTATTCCGGCGAACAGGGAATCTGTGTTCAGCTCTTCCTCCTGGATCACATAGCTGTATCCTCTCTTCTCAAATGACTGGGCGTTGAGAATCTGATCACCTCTTGATGCAGCCTTTGACAGAGGAATGAGGATGTTCGGTTTTCTGAGTGCGAGAAGCTCACAGATGGCATTGGCTCCTGCACGTGAGATGATGATATCGCACAGTGCAAGCATGCTTGCAAGTTCCTTCTTTACATATTCGTACTGGACATAGCCCTTCTTATCCTTGAGGGATTCATCCAGATTGTCCTTGCCGCACAGGTGGATGACGTTGAAGGTCTCCAGAAGACGGTCGATATTGTCTCTTATTGCGTTGTTGATTATGACGCTTCCTGAACTTCCGCCCACGATAAGGAGAACAGGCTTGTTGTCAGTGAAACCGCAGTAGTTATATGCAAATGCGGAATCGCCGCGGAAAAGTTCCTCTCTGATAGGGGTTCCGGTTACGACTGCCTTGCCCTCAGGGAAGAGATCCTTTGTCTCAGGGAAGTTACAGCATACCTTTGTCGCCTTTGGAAGGGCGAGCTTATTTGCAAGGCCGGGAGTCATATCTGATTCGTGTATCACCACAGGGATACCTGCTGAGTGTGCGGCAAATACCACAGGGACTGTGACAAATCCTCCCTTTGAGAATACTACATCAGGCTTGAGCTCTTTCATGAGCTTCTTTGCTTCAGATATTCCTTTAAGTACCTTGAACGGATCTGAGAAGTTCTTCATTGAGAAGTATCTTCTGAGCTTTCCTGAAGCTATGCCGTGATAAGGGATGCCCATATCTTCTATAAGCTTTTTTTCCATGCCGTCATATGAACCGATGTACTGGATGTCATATCCGTGCTTCTTCAGCTCCGGCATAAGTGCCATGTTTGGTGTGACATGACCTGCTGTACCGCCGCCTGTCAATATAATTCTCTTCATAATGATTGTTAATCCTCCTGTTACTGTGCTGAAGCCAGATACTGCTTGAGTGCCTGAGCCAGTTGATCCGGGCATGAAGTCGGCTTGAAACCGCAGGTTGTGCCCTCAAGTCTGGCGATGACGTCCTCTGGCTTCATGCCTTCTACGAGAGCTCCGATACCCTTGAGGTTACCATTGCATCCTCCGGTGAACTTTACATCATGCAGCCTGCCATCGATGACGTCAAAGTTGATCTCGACAGAGCAGGTTCCTTTAGTCTTATAAACCATAACAATACCTCTTTTCTATTGTACTTAACCAATCATTTTAATATTCGCTGATACATTCTAAGATGTATGTATCCTGCTTTTTTCATCTTGAAGTATATCAAAAGAGCATGCAAAAGACAAACATTTGTCGAGCGAAAATAATTGTATACCCCGGAATGTCACTCATATAATACTACCATCCGGACCGGCCAAACGGATGTGGGGTTAAGCCCTGACAGGATATGATCGAATAATTGAAAAGAGAGGGAAAACTATGTTTGAAATTTTGTTGAATCAGAATGTGTGTATGTATGTGATGATAGTGTGTGGGTGTATAGGGCTGACAGGACGGGCTGTGATGAGCAGTTATCTTGCAAGACTGGCAAAGGCGGCTGAGCGCATGGGAACGACGCGGAAAAAACAATTGATGGAGATGCGCAGGCGGTATGAGGATATAACATCGCTGGATGTGAACATACATGACACTGCCGCATTTGTGGACAAGTACATAGACAGGCTGAAGATAGGTTTTATACCGATAAATGTGTGGAATGGATTTGTGAAAAATATGGGAGTGGCCGCAGCTGGGACAGGCATATTTGCAGCGGCGTATCAATATTATGTAGTAGGCGATGGCGTGGAGACATTGAAGATGCTGGGGTGTGGACTGGCAGCCTGCATAGTGCTGGTGGCTGCTCATAACCAGTGGAATTGTGAATGGCATATGAGGACTCTGCGTGACAGCGCCAGAAATTATCTGGGCAACAGCCTGGCAAACAGATTGAAAAAGGAAGAAGAGAAACAGACAACGAAGCAGGATACTGTTGAGGCCATGGCAGCATGCAGTGAGACAGATGAAAATGACAGGATAAAAAGAAAGGCGAAGCCTGCGCGGAAAGCACAGCGGAGTGATAAGTCAGATTATGATGCTCTGCTTGACGGAATAATGAAGAAAATGCTTGCGGACGGATAGCAGGGGTGTTGATGAGCAGGTGCGTGGCAGATGAAATGCAGGTGAAAGCCGCCTGCAGAAGCCAATAAATTCAGGATGGTAGATGGTGAGAAAGCTGTACTTGATAGCAGGACTGTATGCGGTCTGCGTGATCGGGGCTGTGCTGAGTGGATGTTCCATATATGACAAGGAAGATATGTCCAAAATGATAGCAACTCCGGGTGATGCAGAGTGTCAGGCGGACGGTGCGAAGAATGGGGAAGGTGATGCGGAAGGAAAAGAAAAATCGGGAGACAAGACGGAAGATGCGGAGAGTAACACGGACACAGACGGGGAGAGTCAGGGTGAGGATATGACCAGACTCAGGGATTACAGCCAGATATCGACAAAGAAATATTCATGGTACATAGTGCGGGACAAAAATCATGGAATGAGTGGCTGTGACAACAGCTTTCCGTTGGAGCAGTACGATGCGTTCTACGTGGACAGAGTGTGTGCTGAGAAGAATGAAAAGGTGATGTATCTGACATTTGACTGTGGGTACGAGAACGGATATACAGAGCAGATGCTGGATGTGCTCAAAAAGCACAATGCAAAGGGCTGCTTCTTCGTGACGATGACTTACATAAGGGACAATCCGGATATAGTAAAGAGGATGAAGGAGGAGGGACATCAGGTGGGAAACCACACGGTGCATCATCCGTGCATGCCGGAGAAGAGTGTGGAGGAGCAGAAAAGTGAGTTAAAGGAGTGCTCAGACTTTATGAGGAATGAAACTGGGTATGAAATGGATATGTATTTCAGACCGCCGAGCGGTGAGTACAGTGAACAGGTTCTGCAGCTGGCTAAGGATATGGGGTATAAGACCATATTCTGGAGTATGGCTTACCTTGATTATGATGTGAACAATCAGCCAGGAGCGGATTATGTCATTGATCATTTTGCGAAATACTATCATCCCGGGGCAATTCCGCTCATACACAATGTGTCGTCGTCAAATGCGCAGGCACTGGATACGGTTCTCACAAACCTGGAGAAGGAGGGATATGAGTTCAGGTCTTTGAATGAGATGAAAATTGAATAGTAGTATCAGAAACAGAAGCTCTCTGTGCGGATCATGCCGATCCGAACGGAGAGCTTTTGTGTATTGGCAGTGCGATCTGTGTGATATAAGCATCTTTATTTGCTCCGTGGGTTGGAGGACCCTCCATAAATGAATTGCGAAAATAACCACAAGTAGCAAGATTGTTTTCTTTTGCATAGTCCAATAGTTTCTTCTGGACAGTGTCGAAATTTTCATATGGACCACGGTGGTATATACAGATAGCTGCAGTCTGTGGAAGTTTTTTTATGTGTTCGTCATTGGTGTCAGGATCTGCTGCGACAGGTATGACATATCTTCCTTCGGATGTTGATTCGATAAAAACCTCTGTACACATTTTGCCTGTGGTGTCCAGTTGATATTTTTTTGTTGCCTCGATAAAGGTCTTGCGCAGATCTTCAGTTTTTCTGGCCAGATCAGAGTCTTTGAACTCCTGACAAAATGCAGTGAATGAGGGAAGAGTGATAAAACGGATCTCCGGTTCTGATGTCTGGGACTGACGCAGCTGAAGCTGGGCTATGCACAGATCCAGCTGGGAACGGAGCGTAGTCATACGTTCAATGACATCCTCAAGCTTTTCGGTATTATTGAAGTACTTGTTAATCTCGGATAGCGATAATCCTAGTCCCTGAAGAACTTTTATAATTCGTATATGTACGATGTTATCGGCAGAGTAGTAGCGGAAACCGTTGCTCTCATTTTTGTATGCGGGTGTCAGAAGCCCCAGGTCTTCGTAGTTTAACAGCATTCTTCTTGTCACTCCAAGCATTTTGGTGACTTCGCCAATTTGATATAGATTTTTATTTGCGTGATTCATATGATTCCCCTCCCCTTAAAAATAGACAAAAAAAATTGTAAATATTGCATAAATATCGCAAAAATATTGTTGACTTGAACATTGATGTACGAATTATAATTATCATAAATTGTTAAAGGGAAAGAGTCAAGAATTAACAGGAGGTAGTGGTTGCAGAGAGAAAACATTAACGGACACACGAAAAAGAGGTTTTATTGAGAAAGAGAGGGAAGTGTATGAAAGAAAGAATTCTATGCAGAAAAGTTATGGCATGGCTCATGACAGCTTTCATGGTCATAACGTGTTTGATTTCGATAGGTGGTAAGAATACTGCCTACGCAGCGGCTATGGAGAATATCAAGGTAACAGACGTGGATATAAGCACAGATGGACATATGAGAGGTCTCAAGTGGGGGTGGACAACCAGCGGTTATGCCAGCGCGAGCTGCAAGCTTGGCATTCAGTCTGAGAAGTTCACGACTGGAGATCTCACAAACTTTGGTGATTATCTGAGCAGCCATAGGTACAGTGGATGGGCGAGTGCCGAGTCACCTGAAGGCTGCGGATTTAAAGGCTGGATAACAGAGAACTCGTTTTCAAGGAGTTCAGGTACATATGACAGAACGGATACCATTTCCGGAGAGGGAATAGATATGGGTACCACGGGTGTGTATTATCTGTATACGTGGACATATTATAATGGTTATGTATTCCCTGATATTTACATAGGAAGTATTGATCTGAATGCTGGCAAGATCGTGGACGCCAGCGGCAATGAAATAACATTTCAGATCGGTGGCTTTTCAGGCGGAGGCAATACAGATCCTTCGGAGGAAGAAGTTGTATTCATGAACAATGGATATCCATATGGCAAGAATATGACGAATAGTTCAATCACTCTCGTTATGGACGTGACAGGGGAAGCTGCAACATATCAGTGGCAGAGCGCAACCAGTAAGCGTGGACCATTTACAGATATTGAAGGTGCAAATGGAAGTACATATACGTTCACCCCGACTCATGGATACTGGTACAGGTGCGTGGTAGATGGTACAGCCAGCAGAGCGGTAAAGGCAGTTATCCCTACCAGCGACAATGGAAATACGTGGACAAAGCCAAATACTTGCTGGTATATAAGCAATGGAGTTATGGCCTATATGGCCAATGGCAATGGGTTTGATATTGTTGGTTTGTATACTAAGGACGGAAAGAACTATATGCTTGGAACAAGCTACGACAAAGTATGGAGATTGTACAGCAGAAGTGATTCAGAGCCTTCAGCTGAAACGGCTACATCACAAGTATCTGTGGCTTCGCTTGCAGCTCTAAGATTGTCGTTTGATCCTATGAATACTCACGATCTGATTTTTGATGCTGAACTTGGTGAGGGACAGCATTCATTTGCAATAGGAGCGGATGCGAACATTGGAAATAGTATTACAAGCTCTGACAGTGCAGATGAAGCGGTGCTTGCTGCCACTGTCAAGAATGGTGAATTACAGCAGATAGCGATGATGGGAGTTGCTAAAGCGGCGGATGCGGCAGATGATACTCCATCATTTGTTCTTGCCCCTATAACACAGGCAAGTTATTACTGGATCGGGGACTATGATTCCAGAAGAATATTTGAGTACAATACAGGTTCATCAAGCTACATAAAGGAAACTGCTGAAATAAATGGTCAGAATGCTGCATCCCTGGTTGAAGAAATAGATTCGGGATTGACAATGTCATGGACAAATGTTGAAGATGGCGGACATATAGGTTTCAAATTCAGCGTTGGAGCGGTGGCTGATGTAGGAGCAGTTACAGGACAGGTTGATTATATAACAGAAAATCTGACAGATCTTGATGGCGATACTTCATATATCATCACTGTCGATGGCGAGTCATATGAAATTGTGAGTGATATGTATGGTGATATAGCTCTTGAGGGAACAGATGATAACGACGTATCATATAGTTTGTTTGGTAAAAATATAAGTATCAGCAAGAAGGACAGTCAGGATACACCTGCTGATATAACTGTTGCAGCAAGACCGGAGGCGCCATCTGCACCGAAGACTCTTGCAGACATACAGAATCCAACACCAGCCGATATGGAAAGTGCTGCAGACGGCGAAGGCGTTGAGATAGTAAGCGTGACTGGCGATTCTGTGACTGTAAGCCCGCTTGGCGGACAGCAGTATCAGTATTCGACGGATGGAGCGACCTGGACAGTTCTCGATGATCTGAATGTGTCAGATAATTATGTTATCTCAGGACTTGAAGAGAATCAGAGGGTATATGTTCGCACAAGATACGTGGCTAATACGACAAAACCAGCTTCATTGTGGTCAGATGCCAAGGCAGTCTCACGTGACCTGATCGCCGGAGTAACTGCAGAAGATACAACCTGCACTTACGATGGATTGATACATAGCCCATCTGTTACAATTGCAGATGGCCTGGATGGAGCTTCTATCCGTTATTCGCTGGCTACAGATGAGCCGTACACACAGGCGGTTCCTGAGCTTAAAAATGCAGGAACATATAAGGTGTATTACCTTGTTACAGCAGATGAGTGTTCACCGGTATTTGGCGATGTGACTGTGACTATCGAAAAGAAAACGATCACAGCGGATAAGGTAATTGTTGATGAAAATGCATATATACAGGGAATCCAGTTCTCAGGATTGCTGGATGGAGATGAACTTGTATATGACGAGGATTATACTGTAGTACTGTGGGACGTTACACCAGGAATAGAGAAGGTTGTAACTACATACAGATTTGGGCTTGCAACTACGGAAAATGCAGCCAATTACATGCTTCAGAACAAGTCATGGGATATGGTTCATTATCATGACTGGACGTATGAGATAAAAGAAGGCCACAGTAACAAGATAATTGCATATTGCAATGAAACTGAGAATCCGGCACACTGCGCATATCAGGGCAGAAACGAGGCGGTCAGTTGTACTGTGACAGCAGAAAGCAGAGCGTATGATGGCACAGAATATGCAGGTGCAGTTGTTAATAACTGGATAACAGAGAAGACCGGAGATGCAGCTGTTACATATTATGAGGGAATAGGCGACACCGATTATCCGGAAAATGAGAATGCGCCGGTAAATGCAGGTACTTATAAGTTTGTTGTGAAGATAGCTGATGTTACGGCTTATGCAGAATTTGAAATACAGAGACTTGATCAGAATGTTGAATTTGATGTAATCGATTACACATTTGGCGACAGTGTAGAGGCTCCAGAGGTTACAGGAGCACAAGAGGATCCTGTTATAGAGTATTACTACACAACAGAGAACAGTAACACAGATGGTACATTGTGGGAGAACTCCAGATCAGCAGATCCGGGCACATATTATATGTATGCCAAGGTTTGTGCTACAACCAATTACAATGAGTATGTAACACAACCGGTTCAGTTCACAGTTGCAAAGAGAGAAGCTCCGACAGACATAACAGCGGCAGATATTGTAAAGACATATGACGGCAAGTCATATGGAATAACAGTTACAGGTGATATTCCAGAGGATGCGGTTGTGACGTATGGAACTTCTGAGGATGCATGCGATAAGACTGTAAGTCCGAAGTACAGTCAGGCTTCAGATGAACCATACACTGTATATTATAAGGTTGCAGCAAGGGGATATGACACGATATCCGGACATGCAACTATCACCATCAACAGAAGACCACTTGCTGTATCGGGAATCAAAGCTACATCAAAGGCTTACGATGGACAGACAGAGGCAAAGCTTGACTATTCAGGCGTTGTTCTGAATGGTAAGGTCAGCGCAGATGTGATTGCAGTTACAGCTACAGGAACATTTGACAGTGCAGATGTGGGAACAGGCAAAACTGTAAGCATCACAGATATAAAGATCAGCGGAAAGACCGCTTCAAACTATATACTTACAGAAGATGCCCAGCAGCAGACAGCAAAGGCAGATATCACTCCTGCGGGAACAACTCTTACTGTAGGAAAGGTTGGAGCTAAGACATATGGAGGTGCAAAGTTTGCCCTCAATGTGAAGTGCAGTAGAAATGACAAGAAAACATTTACAAGCAGCAATACAAAGGTTGTCAAGGTGGATGGCACAGGCAAGGTAACTATAGTTGGTGCAGGCAAGGCGGTTGTGACAGTATCCGTTGCGGCAAATCAGAACTATAAGGCAGCAGCTGCAAAGGTTGCGATCACGGTAAACAAAAAAGCCATCAGAGTAACTGCAAATGACGCATCTAAGTATGAAGGCAAGGCGGATCCGAAGTTTACATTTACAGCGGAGGGACTTGTTGGCAAGGATAAGCTTACAGGAATTGTTCTCAAGAGAGCTGCTGGTGAGAAGTCCGGAACATACACGATCACAGCAAGCCAGAAGAAGGGTGCAAATCCAAACTACAATATAACATTTGCCATTGGCCGTCTTGTTATAAAGAAATCTCCAAATGTTGAACCTAGTGGAACAGAACTCTATAAGAAGACACTTCCGTTCTTCCTTATGAAAGGAAAGGGAACAGGAACAAGAATAGATCTGACATGGGATAAGGTCAAAGGTGCAACAGGATATGATGTATACTGGTCATACTGTAATGGAAAGAACAACTTCAATAAGCTTGCTAATGTACCGAAGTCCCAGAAATATGCCGATAAGAACCTCAATAATAAGAGAGAATACAAGTATTTTACAGTCGCATACAAGATGTCGGGTGGCAAGAAGGTATATCTCGGCAGGACAAATACAGTCCATGTTGCAATGCCTTATGCAGCAAAGACAAATGTCCTGAAAGTTACTGTGAACAAGACCAAGGCTAACCTTGCAAAAGGTAAAACATTTAAGATCACCAAGAAGGTTAAGCTTGAGAATCCAAAGAAGAAGGCGTTAAACCATCTTACGAAGAAGGAAAGGTTCATAACATCCAATGCAAAGGTGGCAACTGTTTCATCTGCAGGAGTTATAAAGGCAGTGCGTAAGGGCACATGTACGGTTTATGTAATGTCTGAAAATGGTGTTTGTGCAAAGATCAAAGTGACGGTTAAGTAGTGCTTTAGACATGGTTATAATTGAAAACTCCTCCAAACCGGTTGTGGCTTTGGGGGAGTTTTTTGAGATTAATAGTTGATTATGGTATACCTATTTGCTAAAATTGATTCAATGTGAAAAATTTAATACAAGTAAGGAGAGAAAACAAATGGCACAGACAGTAAGTTTCGATTTTAAGAATGCAAAAGCCATGGCTACAGACGCTGATATCGCAGCAATCAAGGATCAGGTAGTAGCTGCAAAGGCAACACTTGTAAACAAGACCGGTGAGGGAAATGATTTCCTTGGATGGATCGACCTTCCAGTAGACTATGACAAGGAAGAGTTTGCGAGAATCAAGAAGGCAGCAGCTAAGATCCAGGCAGATTCAGACGTGCTTGTAGTAATCGGTATCGGTGGTTCTTACCTGGGTGCAAGAGCAGCCATCGAAGCTTTAAGACACAGCTTTTATAATTCAGTTGACAAGTCAATCCGTAAGACTCCTGAGATCTACTATGCAGGATCAAACATCAGCAGCACATACATGGCTCATCTGCTTCAGGTGATCGGTGACAGAGATTTCTCTATCAACATAATCTCCAAGTCGGGTACAACAACAGAGCCTGGTATCGCTTCAAGAATCTTCAAGAAGAAGCTTGTTGAGAAGTATGGCAAGGAGGGCGCAGCAAAGAGAATCTACGCCACAACGGACAAGGCAAAGGGAGCTCTCAAGACACTTGCAACAGAGGAAGGCTATGAGACATTTGTAGTTCCTGATGATGTAGGAGGACGTTTCTCAGTTCTCACAGCAGTTGGTCTTCTGCCAATAGCAGTAAGCGGTGCTGATATAGATAAGCTTATGGAAGGCGCAGCTTCAGCAAGAAAGGATTGTCTTGCACAGGACTTCGACGATTCAGATGCTATGAAGTACGCAGCAGTAAGAAATGTACTGTACAACAAGGGTAAGTCAATCGAGATCCTTGCTAACTTTGAGCCAGCACTTCACTATGTATCAGAGTGGTGGAAGCAGCTCTACGGCGAGAGCGAGGGTAAGGATGGCAAGGGACTTTTCCCAACAGCTACGGACTTTACAACAGACCTTCATTCACTTGGACAGTTCATCCAGCAGGGTTCACAGAACCATTTCGAGACAGTTATCAATGTTGTTAACCCAACATGTGAGATTGTTATGGAGGAAGAGGACTCAGATCTTGATGGACTTAACTATCTTGCAGGCAAGACAGTTGATTTTGCAAATAAGAGTGCTATGAACGGAACTATCCTTGCACACGCAGATGGTGGAATACCTATCATCCAGATCAACATCGACAAGATTGATGAGTTCACTCTCGGTGAGCTGTTCTACACATTTGAGTTTGCATGTGGTGTGAGTGGATACACACTTGGTGTAAATCCATTCAATCAGCCAGGTGTTGAGAGCTACAAGAAGAACATGTTCGCTCTTCTCGGCAAGCCGGGCAACGAGGAGCTTGGCAAGGAGCTTCTTGCAAGAATCAACGGTTAATAGATCTTTACAGATTGATATATAAGAGATGCAGGTGTGTTTTGCCACACCTGCATTTTTTTGCAATTCTATATTTCTTGTAATCAGAATCGCACAATGTTATACTTATGAAGTGTATAGGCTCAGAATTGAGCCTGATCATTTGCATTGTGAATGGAAGGATAAGAAGGGCAGTGACATATGAATGAAAAGAGAGATGTAGAGGGGCTGTACAACCGATATAGACAGGTTCCATTGTATCTGATAGGAATGTTCTGTCTGATGACAGTGTTCATGTATTTTGTCGGAATAGGAGCCGGCGTTATAGCCACCATTTTTACGGCAGTATACGGAGCGGTGAGCATTGTTGTTTTCCTGAGGATGAATGCTTTGTCCCGCGACAGATATGTGGAATTTGCCATGGAGCACGGCAAGATGCAGAAGGAGCTCATAAAGGAGTTTCCGGTTCCGTACGCATTGCTTGACGAGGATGGAAAAGTTGTGTGGGTGAACGACGAGTTCTCAGGTATAACGGAGACCAGTAAGAGAAAGCTCATGAAGCTGAATATAGTTCAGGTATTTGAGGAGGTTACCGAGGAGAGTCTTCCTTATCAGGAGGATGTCACCGAGGGAGAGATAGCATTTAACGGAAGAGAATACCGTTATGAGATCAGACGTGTACAGGTGAACAAGGTTGAGCCTGCTATGGAAGAGACGGATGCCCAGCCGGATGAGGCCGGCACAGACGGAGACGGGTCTGCTGAGCAGAAGAAAGAGACGAAGGCTTCGCACGGTGGTTCAAGACACCACGGCAAGACGGACACCTTCCTTGCGTTCTACATGTTTGATGTGACAGTGGTGAATCAGCTTGCTCAGGAGAACCATGACCAGAAGCTGGTTGCGGGTCTCATATATATTGATAACTACGATGAGATATTTGAGTCGCTTGAGGAAGTACGACACTCTCTTCTTGTTGCCCTGGTCGACAGAAAGATTAACAAATACATGGCAAATGTCGACGCCATAGTCAAGAGCCTTGAGAAGGACAAGTACATGTTCGTGATGCCACAGAAGTATCTGGATCAGCTCAAGGAGAACAAATTTGCACTGCTCGATGAGGTCAAGGCTATAAATATCGGAAATGATCTTCCGCTTACACTCAGTATAAGTCTTGGTACTGATTACAAGAGCTTTATAGAAAACTTTGAGGCAGCGCGTTCCGCCATGGAGCTTGCTCTGGGCCGAGGCGGCGATCAGGCGGTTATCAAGTCCGCCGACAGGATCACCTACTTTGGCGGTAAGAGTCAGGGAACGGAGAAGTCCACGAGAGTTAAGGCGAGGGTTAAGACTCTTGCGTTCAAGGAGCTTCTTGAGACCAAGGAGAAGGTTATAATCATGGCCCACAAGAATCCGGACATGGATGCTTTTGGTTCAGGTATAGGAATATACAAGATGGTGACTGCGCTGGGCAAGACGGCGCATATAGTTGTAAATGAGGTGTCATCGGCCATAAGTCCGATATACGGCAATTTCACTTCGAGCAATTCCTACCCGGCAGATATGATAATCAACAACGATCAGGCGCTCAGTCTGGTCGATGACGACACGGTCGTAGTTGTGACGGATGTGAATAATCCTACGCTCACGGAGTGTGAGGAACTGCTGGCATATGCGAAGAGCATAGTGGTGTTCGATCACCACAGGCAGACAAAGGATGTCATTGCAAATGCGACACTGTCGTATATAGAGCCATTTGCGTCATCTGCATGTGAGATGATCGCAGAGATGCTCCAGTACATGGATGAGAAGATAAAGCTCAGGCCTACAGAGGCGGACGCCATGTATGCCGGAATACTCATTGACACCGACAACTTCCTGAGCAAGACCGGTGTCAGAACCTTTGAGGCAGCCGCGTTCCTGAAGAGAAGCGGTGCGGATGTCATGCGAGTAAGGAAGATGTTCAGAACTGACATAGAGACCTACAGACAGAAGGCGGAGGGTGTCAGCCACGCAGAGATGGTGCTTGATGCATTTGCCATATCAATCATTACACCTGGGGATGGCCCTGAGTCGCCGGTGGTACTCACCGCCAAGATTGCAAATGAGATGCTGAACATCGCAGGTGTCAGAGCTTCGTTTGTAATAGCGCAGATGGGTGCGGATGTCAAGATAAGTGCAAGAGCCATTGACGATGTCAATGTCCAGATAATCATGGAGAGAATGGGTGGCGGCGGTCATGCAAATATCGCGGCAGCTCAGTTTGAAAATGCGAAGGCAGAGGATATAAAGAAGGAGCTTGTTGAGCTCCTGAATGAGATGTATAAGGAAGGAGATATTTAGGATATGAAGGTCATATTATTACAGGATGTTAAAAGCCTTGGAAAGAAAGGCGCAATGGTAGAGGTAAATGAGGGCTACGCAAGAAATTTCATAATTCCTAAGAAGCTCGGCATGGAGGCAACTCCAAAGAATAAGAATGATTTCAAGCTCCGCAAGGCTCATGAGGAGAAGGTGGCAGCAGAGAATCTTGCTGATGCCAAGGCACTTGCGGCAGAGCTTGAGAAGGCTTCAGTAACTGTTAAGATTAAGGTTGGAGAGGGCGGAAGAACATTTGGCTCAGTATCCACAAAGGAGATCTCAGATGCCATCAAGAGCCAGCTCGGCAAGGATATAGACAAGAAGAAGATCGTTATGAAGGACTCCATCAAGGCGTTAGGAAGCTTTTCAGTGAAGGTCAAGCTTCACCCTGAGGTTCAGGCAGAGCTTGCTGTAAAGGTCGAGGAAGCATAAGGAGTATAGATAAAATATGGAAGATGCATTTGCAAGAAAAAAGCTTCCCTACAATCTGGATGCCGAGAAGTCTGTTATAGGTTCCATGCTCATGGACAGAGACGCCATAGTGGAGGCGTCCGATATGCTGACTAAGGAGGATTTCTACTACGGTCAGTACGGAATATTGTTCGAGAATATGGTAGAACTGTTCAAGGAGGGTAAGGCGGTCGATCTGGTAACCCTGAAGAACAAGCTTGAGGAGAACAATGTACCTGATGAGGTCATAAGCACCAAATCCATAGCGGAGATATTGGAGACGGTTCCGACATCGGTGAATGCCAAGCATTACGCAGAGATCGTGGCGGACAAATCCATACTCAGGAAGATGATAAAGCTGTGCGAGGAAGTGGAGAAGGACTGTTATCTGGATTCTGAGGGAGTTGAACAGCTTCTTGAACAGGCCGAGAGCGGTGTGTTCAATCTGATAAAGGAGAGGAACGGCTCCAGCAAATTTGTGGGGATCGACAGGATCGTCATGAACGTTATCGAGCAGATAGAGGAGGCTTCCAGAAAGAACACAAGAGTAACAGGTATCCCTACGGGATTCATAGATCTGGACAATATGCTCACCGGTCTCCATGGATCGGAGTTTATACTGGTGGCTGCTAGACCTGCCATGGGTAAGACGGCATTTGTTCTTAATATTGCCCACCATGTTGCCGTGCGCAAGGGAATTGCCACTGCGATATTCAACCTGGAGATGAGCAAGGAGCAGCTTGTAACGCGTATGATAGCCATGGATTCCCTGGTTGATTCCCAGAAGGTACAGACGGGACAGTTGGCTGAGGACGACTGGGATCAGGTGCTTGCCAGTGCGGAGAGTATAGCTGCCGCACCGCTGTACATAGAGGATAGTTCAGCACTCACCATATCCGAGCTGAGATCAAAATGCAGACAGCTCAAGAGCAAGAACAATCTTGGACTCATCATCATCGACTACCTGCAGCTTATGAGCACGACGGGACGAGTTGAGTCGCGACAGCAGTTCGTATCTGATATGTCGAGATCGTTGAAGATGCTTGCCAGGGAGCTGGATGTGCCTATCATAGCGCTGTCACAGCTTAACCGAGAGGTTGATAAGAGACCGGATCACAAGCCTGTGCTTGCGGATCTCCGAGAGTCGGGATCTATCGAGCAGGATGCCGATGTGGTTATGTTCATATACAGAGATGATTATTACAATCCTGATACCGACAAGAAGGGAATCTCGGAGATAATCATAGCTAAACAGAGAAAAGGTGCCACCGGATCTGTGGATCTGGTATGGCTGCAGGAATACACGAAGTTTGCCAACAAAGAGCACTAAATATATTATGTTTTATAAGGAGAATTGAAAATGGTAGTTGAACCAAGAGTTAAAGATTTTATTTGTACAACAGCTCACCCGGTGGGATGCGCACAGAATGTAAAGAATCAGATCGAGTATGTCAAGTCAAAGGGAACAGTTAAGAGCGATAACGCACCTAAGAAGGTTCTGGTGATCGGAGCGTCAACAGGATACGGACTTGCATCACGTATCGCAGTTGCATTTGGCTATGGCGCAGATACCCTCGGCGTTATGTTTGAGAAGGAGTCAAATGGACGCCGTACAGCAACCGCTGGCTTCTACAACAACAGAGCATTTGAGGAGGAGGCTCACAAGGCCGGACTCTATGCAAAGTCCATCAATGGCGACGCGTTCTCAGTCGAGATCAAGGAGCAGGTCATCGAGACCATCAAGGCAGACATGGGCAAGATAGACATGATCGTATACAGCCTGGCAGCGCCTAGAAGAACAACTCCAGATGGAACAAAGTACACATCAGTACTCAAGACGGTTGGTGAAGAGTACACCAACAAGACACTTGTACTCAAGGACAACACCATCACAGATGCACATATAACAGCGGCAAATGATGACGAGATCAATGCCACCATCAAGGTAATGGGCGGTGAGGACTGGATCGACTGGATGCAGGCACTCTCAGATGCCGGAGTTCTGGCAGATAACGTGATCACAGTTGCATACTCATACATAGGACCAAAGATCACATTCCCTATCTACGCTGAGGGATCGATCGGACAGGCAAAGAAGGATCTGTACAAGTCAGCAGACATTATAAATGAAAAGTTCCCTAACATAAAGGCGAAGATAGCTATCAACAAGGCTCTTGTCACACAGTCAAGTGCAGCTATCCCTATCGTACCTCTGTATATCACACTTCTCTACAAAGTTATGAAAGAGAAGGGACTCCACGAGGGATGCATAGAGCAGATGCAGAGACTGTTCATGGATAAGATCCTGGATGACACCCAGGTGGACGACAACGGATTCATCCGTATGGACGACTGGGAGATGCGAGATGATGTTCAGGAAGTTGTTGCTGAGCACTGGGATACAGTCAACAATGACAATGTCAAGGATATAGCAGACATCGATGGATACTGGGAGGATTTCTACAACATGTTCGGTTTCAAGATCGACGGTGTGGATTACTCAGCAGATGTTGATATCATGTAATATTCATGGGTAGTTTCAATATATAAATACTACAAATGCCCCACAGATTCATAGAATTTGCGGGGCATTTCGGTAAGCGCTTTTTTAGTGTGCCTGACCCATTATTTTCGCAAGGAGGAAGACGGTATATGTACAAATATTTATTATTTGATCTTGATGGAACCATCACCAAGTCTGAGGAAGGAATATTCAACTGTATAAAATACGCTCTTGACTGGGCTGGAATTCCATATCCTGAATACAGAGTATTCAGAAGCTTTATAGGACCATCACTTTATGATTCTTTCGTGAGGGAATTCGGCATGGACGACGCAAAAGCGAAAGAGATGGTTGCGAAGTACAGAGAGAGATACAACGTGGTAGGTCTCTTCGAGGCTGAGGTGTACGACGGAGTGGCAGACACCCTGCGTGCCCTTAAGGAGAAGGGCTGCATACTCTCAGTTGCAACCAGCAAGCCGACAGAGCCGACACTCCGTATCCTTGAGAAGTTCGGTGTGGGAAAATATTTTGACGTTGTAGTTGGAAGTAATCCCGACGGAACAGGATCAGACAAGAAGCACATCATATCCCAGGTCCTTGAAAGCCTCAAGAAAGATCACGGACTGACAGAAGATATGATAAAATCAAACCAGGTTGTGATGATAGGCGACAGACGCTACGACATAGAAGGTGGCAAAGCCTGCGGCCTCCAGACCATAGGAGTCCTCTACGGCTACGGCAGCAGGGAAGAATTCGAGGCAGCCGGCGCCGACAACATAGTAGAGACACCGGAGGAAATCCTGAATCTGTAGATAGAAAGGTAGCTTATAGTTTATAGATGTCTGTGTTGATATATATTTTTTATTAAATATCTATGATTATTTTTGTGGGATGACACTCTGGGGAACTGAATAAAAGAAAAACAGGTAAGAGTCGATATCTATAATATAGTGTGGTGTATAAAATATATTTTTCAGCGAAATATGTCAGGAACATGATCTGAAAAGTATATATCCAACAAGACCAGGATGCCATACTCCCTGGGAATATAAAATTGGGTCTCTATATATGTAATCGGTAGCGAAGACGCCTGAACTTTGCTGCTTACTGCCAAGGCGGAGCTCGCAACGCTCTTATAGCGAGCGGGAGCCGCGTGCAGATATAAGCAAAGCAAAGTGAGGTAAGTCGAGCGTGATTACATATATAGAGACCCAATTTCTGTCCCTGGAGAGTATGTCATCCGTCCGTTCGTCATATCATCTCCTGACATTTGAGATATACCCGAAGAACGCTCCGATGATCCCCCCGATAATGTGGGTGAGATTCGACACATTGTCCTTCACAAACACTCCGTCAGCCACCTGTCCGCCGATATAAAGCACTGCAACAAGTATGAAGGTGAGCGGTATGGAGCCGTCCTTTATACATGCAAAAGAAGACAGAAGAATGTATGCGAATACCACTCCGCTGGCGCCGAGCAATGCTGTACCAGGGAAGAATATAAAATGCACGATTCCTGTCACCAGTGCGGTGGTGATGGTTACGATGAGCAGATCCTTTGAGCCGTATTTTTCCTCAAGTAGTGGGCCGATCACAAGCAGCAGAGTCATGTTGTTGATAAGGTGACTCCAGCTTGCGTGACCAAACACATGGGCAAACATGCGGACGTAGGTTAAAGGATCGGTGAGAGGAGCTCTGTATACTTCAAATAGAAGAAAGTTACTTTTGCCGCCTGTGAGGATATTCAGGAGATAAGCTCCCAGACAAATGAGTGCAAATGTAAGTACCACAGGTGAGTTAAAGGATATTCTTAATATGGTTTTGGATTTTGTCTTTGACATGGATCGGTTCCCCTCTTATTCATATAGTATAGAAAAATATTACCAGCGGTCATCCGCTGGTAATATTTTTTTAAGCGTCATAATCTGGCATATCGTTAAAGTACATCTTGTAGAAGTTGGTACTCTGTTCGAGAACCCTCATGGTTGATGGAAGCGGTACGGCGATGAGGTCGTTGAACTCATACTCTCCGGCTGCTGAATCAATCACATGTCCCATCTGAGTCTCATTATGTGTGTAATCGGCGTTGAAACCGCCGTATTTATTGCCACGGGCATCAAGACGTATCCACTTCTTGAGATCCGGGTGATATACCGCATTAAGTGCATGCATAGCCATAAGTCCGCCCTTGTGCTTGATACGGATATAGCAGAATCCTGTATATAAGTTGTTGGCACGAAGCAGTGCTGCCAGCAAATTGGCCTTTGAATAGCTGATGCCCGTGCTGGCTTCCAGTACATCGGAAGCGCTGATAGTTATTACTGAAAAGTTGCTGTCATATGTGTGAGAAATCCTATCCCGGACAAAATAGTAACATGCCTGTATGATCTCATCACTGCTCTTGCAATCTGCAGCAAGTTCCTTTGCCTTTGCAGCGACGATAGGATTGTCATAATTTACATACTTGTCGTATTGCAAATATGCTGAATCCTTATTTCTCTGAATTAGTTGCATTGTGTCATCTCTCCTTTATTACTTGGAATATGTAGAACTTCAGATAATAAGATTCATCTGCAGCCCATAATATTGGGTGATCAGGAGCCTGTGTGCGGAACTCTACCTGGCGAAGTCTTACATGTGAATTCATGGCGGCCTGTTTTATGGTCTTGGTAAATAACTCGAAATCCATAAAATGTGAACATGAACAAGTTGCAAGGAATCCACCATCCCTTACGAGTTTCATAGCACGCAGATTAATCTCGCGATAGCCTTTGACTGCGTTCTTTATTGAATTTCTTGATTTTGTGAATGCCGGCGGGTCAAGTATGACAACGTCAAACTGTTCGCCTTTTGATTCCAGTTCAGGAAGAAGATCAAATACATCTCTGCACTCAAAAGAGACAGTGCTCTCCAATCCGTTGAGCGCTGCATTTTCTCTGGCCTGGGCAATAGCAAGTTCTGAAGCGTCTACTCCCAAAACGCTGGAAGCACCGGCTATGCCTGCATTTAGAGCAAAGGAGCCTGTGTGTGTAAAGCAATCAAGAACCTTTGCATCTTTACATATTCTCTGAATAGCAAGACGATTATACTTCTGATCCAGAAAGAATCCGGTCTTCTGACCGTCTTTCACATCAACAATATATCGAACGCCATTTTCATTTATATGAACCTTTGTGTTAAATTCGTCACCAATAAACCCTTTATAGGTATCCATCCCCTCGTGTTTTCTGACTTTTGCATCGCTTCGTTCATAAACACCCTCGATTATTATACCATCATTTTTAAGTATATTTTTTAAAATATTTATTAACAAATTTTTAACTTTGTCGATGCCGAGTGCCAGTGATTCGACAACAAGCACGTTTTCAAACTTGTCAATGACGATTCCCGGCAGAAAATCAGCCTCGCCAAATACGACACGGCAGCTACTGGTGTCGACGGTTTTCTTGCGGTAATCCCATGCATCCTGAAGTCTCTTTGTGAAGAATGCCTCGTCGATCTCGGTGTCCACATGTCTTGTGAGCATGCGGATGAAGATCTTGGAGTTGGTATTTATGAATCCTTTGCCGAGTGGATAACCGTCGAAGTCCTTTACTATGACGATGTCGCCGTTCTCAAAGCTGCCGACTATGGTGTCGACCTCATTGTCAAATATCCATGCTCCTCCGGACTTCAGAAGTCGTCCCTCTCCCTTTTTTAATGTAACAATAGCTCCCATAATATATGTATCCTTTCTCTGTACTGCCGTTGGCAGACATTTTTCGTTGTCTATTTTTGAATTTTGCGGATTTATTTTACCATATGTAGACAAATAATCCAAGATGGGGCAGCTTAACACATTTGTAACAAAAAACTTGTAAAAAAGTTATACTTGTAAAAAATATGTAACACGTGTATACTACGAGCGTAGCAGAATGCACACAAACATCAGATTCCCTGCGGAAACTGATGCTTAATAAAAAGGAGGACAGTAAAGATGTCTACAATGAAGACTAATATTGCAAAGAGAGAAAAGAGCCTGATGGCAGCAAAAGTTATAGGCAGTCTTATGGCGATTGCTGTATTGGCTATTGTGATTTTTTCTACAAATGTGGTGACACAGGCAGATGAGATGGGAGCTGACGGCACGGCAGTTCTGGCCACAGCATCAGATGTAGTTCAGAGTGGAGTGATACAGGATGAGGATGGTTACTTCAGATATTATGTTAATGGTGAAGTGCAGAAAACTGCAGGCTGGATAGATGCCGATGATGGCACCAGATATCTTATAGATGAAAATGGCGTGGCAGCTATGAAGTTTACACGTTCTGGCGATACCATCAAGATATACAGATTCAGCGCTGATTCAAAGGACTGGACGATCTGCAAGAACGAGTGGCAGACAGTGGATAACGTTCTCTATTATCTGAACAATTCCGGACTGTGTGAAAAGATATACGATAATAGCAGCAAGAAGGCAAAGTCACTGAGCAGCGGCAAGCTTGTCCAGGTGAAGAACCAGATGCTTATTCTCAACGATGGCAGAACATATTATTTCAATTCAAATGGTGACAAGGTCACAAAGGGCGGTTGGTATCATATAAATTATGACAATATGGTATTTGTAACAGGCGGTGGATCCCACTATGTAAAGGAGAGGATCTACAAGGCATCAGGCATTTTCAGAAAGTATTCATTTAACGATTCAAAGAAGAGCTGGGATATGAACAAGAACCTGTGGAAGAATACAGGCAGAAAGCTGATGTATTTTGATGGATCAGGCACATGTACCATTCTGTATGATCAGGCATCGAATATATTGTACAGATACATATCAAGCAGCAAGTCATACAAGAGAGTCTCAAATGTGATCGACAAGCTCAACGGAAGCAGATACTACTTCTATGATGCAAATGGAAACAGACGTACATCATCAGGATGGAAGAAGGTAAATGGAAGTACCGCTTACTACGTATGTGACGGCGGATATGTTACCTCAAGATATACAGATCAGAAGGGTACAAAGAAGGTATACGACTTTGATTACTCGAAGAACACATGGGTGCAGAAGAAAAATATGTGGAAGACTGTCTACCGCAGCAGATATTATTTTGGCTCTAAAGGCGTAGCCACAATGAGCTATAACAACAGCACCAAGAAGGCATACAAGTTTACAGGCAGAAAGTGGAAGCCTGCAAAGAAGCTCATAATGAAGATCGGAAATGCCAATTACTATTTCAACAGCGCTGCAAAGCGAGTTGTAAAGGCTGGAAAGTATAAGACAGCCGATGGCTACATAGCATATGTCAACAGAAGAGGCGTTGTATATAAGAGAGAGTACGATCTCTCGGTCAAGAGATATTACACTATCGATCTTGGTAAGGGCAGAAAGACAAGAGTATATGGATATTATGATATAGGCGCGGCAAACAGGCTGAGTAAGATGGTCAACCAGCATCGTTCAGAAAATGGACTTTCAAGCCTTAAGGTGTCAACATCTCTGACAGAGACCGCTACCACAAGAGCAAAGGAGATAAGCAACAAGTACAGCCATTACAGACCAAATGGAACACTGTGTCTCAACTCCATGTACGAGTTGTACGGAGAGAATCTTGCATGTGGTTTCAGTGGTGGAGATCTCGTATTCAGAGCATGGTCCAAGTCGACCGCACATGACAGCAATATGCTGAATACTACATACAAGACCATGGGCGTTGCAGTATTTGTGGCTCTCAAAAATGATAAACAGGGATATAAGAGATATTATGTCCTTACATTTGGCAAGTAATTTTAATTAGGAAATTAGTGGAAAATAAGACTGTTAAATCCCTCAAATTAAATTGAATTATATGGAGAAATAGAGTACCATACATAGTATAAGGCAAATAGTCGGGTATAGATTTTGGCTAGTTTGGGAATGGAGATTGTGTGTGGGTTTCATATATTCGTCTTTAAATAGAGGTGCCGGCGAGAGTGTGGCACTATTTGACAATAGAATAGCCAGGATGCTTCCTTTTGTCACGGGAAAGGCATATTTTGACTTCAGGAATTATGATGCCCAGACTGGAGAATTCGGAGTATATATTGAATGGGATGGTGAGCTTGAGGCAGTGCTTGGATATTCACTGCCGGCGGGAGGATATTTCGTCAAAGCAACCACACCGCAGGCGTACAGATTCAACAGGCTCGACAGTGGATTGCCGGTATATATGAAGTTGATAGCGCAGAATGGCAGACTGTATCCTTACAGGACATATGTCATGATGGACGGCAGACCTTTCAGTGTGGAATTCGGCGGTGGAGTTCTGATCCCTTTTGAGGACAGATACGAAGAGCTTGGATGCGAAGCTGCGAAACAGACTGTGGATACTGGAAGCCGGAAGCTTTTGATGGGAAGTCAGAGTGGAATGACAGGAAGCCAGCGTTTTCAGTGGAATGGCAGCCGGATGAGACAGTTATTCGGTAGTCAGGGAGGCTTCAGATACCTGGCGGGAAGCCAGTATAGAATGATAGGAAGTCAGCGGTTCCAGTGGAATGGCAGTCAGATGAGACTGCTGTTTGGAAGTCAGCGTATGTTGTTGGGGAGCCAATATAGAATATTTGGAAGTCAGCGGATAAAAAATATGCCGATGGTGCTTGAAAGTGACACACAGCAGCCACAGGACAGTATGGATTCAATCAGAACAAGCCAGGAGCTGATGGTTGAGTTCCCTCAGGAGTGGCAGCTTATCAACAGAAGCAGAAGACCGACCAGCCGGATTGGTGGCAATGCTAAGTTTGGATATGGACTGGATCTGATCTAGTACATGACCGGATCTTGGAGGATATATGAAGGATATAGAGGGATTCCACATATTGTGGACTGCTCCTTATTTTGAGAAAAGTAAAGATGACACTTACAGCATGCAGGATTATGAGCTTTTGACCATGATCCTGTCTGCTCTTATGTGGAGAAAAATGAATGGCCCTATCACACTTTACGGTGATGCAAGGGCCATTGATTATGTTGAGGGACAGGGATTGTCGCATATATGGAATGGCGGTATAAAAGAGATACAGGTTCCTGACAGCATATCCCCGGGAGTGTTCTGGGCTGCGGGCAAGCTGTATGCGCTTAAGGCGGCGCATATGCCGGCGGTCATGGTGGATCTGGACCTTATAGTGTGGAAGAATATAGGGGAATACATAGCGGGGACGGATATTTGTGCAATACACAGAGAAGGAATATATCCGGATGTATATCCCGGCAGGGACTTCTTCAATATGGACAGTTCGTACAGCTTTGATCCCCTGTGGAGCTGGGATGTTCCGCCGGTAAATACCTGTATGCTATATATGGCTAAGGAGCAATTTAAGAACTATTATGTGGACAGCTCCATACAATTTATGGAGAATTGTAGGGAGACTGAGGAAAATCTGTGCCACATGGTATTTGCGGAGCAGAGACTGCTTGCGATGTGTGCTGCGAGAAAGGGAAAGATCATTGCTTCATTTTTTCCTGAGGCGGCGGATATAGAGAGACAGGATGTGTTCACACATTTGTGGGGATATAAGAATATTCTGAAGTTTAACTATGGGAAAAGGGTTGAGTTTAACGGACGTCTCTGCGAGCGGATAGAGCGGGAGTTTCCGGAAGAGGCGGATGTTATAAGGGAGTTACATGTTTGTAGATAAAGTGCTGAAGAAGATACCCAGGGAGATATACATATATATACTGTGGGGAATTGTCGTGGGAGCGGTAAATCTTGGCTCCGCCTGGATATTTATGTACAAATGCGGGATAGAACCTGTCAGGGCCAACTTCCTGGCATGGATACTGTACAATTTTGTGTCATTCATAACAAATAGAAAATCGGTGTTCCACACTGTCGCAGAGACTGCGTGGGAGTTCATAAAAGAACTGGTGTCATTCTACGTGAGCAGGGTGTTCACACTGGTGGTGGAGGAGGGCCTGATTTATATACTGGTTGACAGGCTTCACCTGTGGGCGATGGGCATAAAGACGTTCACATCAGTGCTGGTGATATTCCTCAATTATTATATAAGCAAGAAGTTTATATTCAGAAAGATAAAGGAAAAACTGTAAGAGATATGTATAAATGCGAATGTTTATCGAAATTTTATAGAAAAACATGGACACAATTACTTCCAAACATTTGACAGTTGGAGTATAATTGAATGGTTAAATATGTATAAAAAGCAGAATAAGTAATGCAAGGAGATAAGTATGAAGAAGAGAGTAGTAATAACAGGCATAGGAGCCATAACTCCAGTCGGCAATACAGTTGACGAGTATTGGGATTCACTTAAGGAAGGAAAGCATGGCTTCGGACCTATTACACAGTTTGACGCTTCAGCATACAAGTGCAAGCTTGTCGGCGAGGTTAAGAACTTTGTAGCAAAGGACTACATTGATCCAAAGTCTGCAAGACGTATGGCTAGATTCACACAGTTTGCTGTGAAGGCAACCCAGGAGGCTATGGCAGATTCAGGACTTGATATGACAAAGGAAGATGCTTACAGAGTTGGTACATGTATTGGTTCAGGTGTTGGTTCACTTCAGGAGCTTGAGAACGCATATGGAACCATACTTACAAAGGGACCACTTCGTGTAAGTCCATTCGTAGTTCCTATGATGATCAGCAACATCGCAGCAGGTAACGTTGCGATCCAGTTTGGTCTCAAGGGCAAGAGTATAGATGTTGTAACAGCATGTGCTTCAGGAACAAACAGTATCGGTGAGGCATTCAGAACGATCCAGTACGGAGACGCTGATGTCATGGTAGCCGGCGGATGTGAGGCAGCAGTTACACCTATCGGTATATCAACATTTGATTCACTTACAGCACTTACATCATCAACAGATCCAGACAGATGTTCTATTCCATTTGATAAGGACAGAAGCGGATTCGTTCTCGGTGAGGGTGCAGGTATTGTTATTCTTGAGGAGCTTGAGCACGCAAAGGCAAGAGGTGCAAAGATCTACGCAGAGCTTTCAGGTTACGGATGTTCAAGTGATGCACACCACATCACAGCACCTGAGGAGTCAGGTGAGGGACCAGCAGTTGCCATGACCAATGCGGTTAAGGATGCAGGACTTCCACTTGATGCGGTTCAGTACATCAATGCTCATGGTACAAGCACACATCTGAACGATCTTGTTGAGACACGTGCTATCAAGAAGGCATTTGGCGATCACGCAAAGGACATCAAGATCAATTCAACAAAGTCTATGACAGGACATCTTCTCGGTGCAGCAGGAGCCATCGAGTGTATTGCCTGTGTCAAGAGTATAGAGGAAGGTTATATCCACAGAACAAGAGGCCTTGTGGAGAGCGAGGAGGAGCTTGATCTGGATTATTGTAAGGAGCCATGCGAGATGGACGTTGATGTTGCGATCAGCAACTCACTTGGATTTGGCGGACACAATGCATGTATCGTCTTACAGAAGTATAAGGAGCAGTAAATATCATGTTATTTATCAAAAAAAAGGCAAAGGATGCCGAGATAATTGCAGCAAAGGCTGCAGAGGAGGCAAAGGCTGCTGAGGGAATTCAGGAAGCACCAAAGGTGGAGCTTGTAAAGTGCCCTAAGTGCGGAAGAGAAGTTGAGAAGGAAAGAGTGAAGAACGCAAAGTACATTTGTTATGAGTGCGGTTCTTACTTCAGAGTTAAGACCAAGAACAGAATAAGAATGGTCACAGATCCAAAGTCATTTGAGCCATGGTTTGAGGATATGCCAAGCTCAAATCCTCTTGGAACAGAGGGCTATGAGGATAAGGTTGCGGCTGCACAGGCCAAGACAAACCTCAAGGAGGCTGTTACTATAGGAAAGGCAACCATCAATGGTGAGCCTGCTGTAGTTGGTGTATGTGATGCAAGATTCCTCATGAGCAGCATGGGATATGTTGTGGGTGAGAAGATTGCCAGAGCTGTCGAGAAGGCTACAGAGGAGAAGCTTCCGGTATTCATGTTCTGCTGTTCAGGCGGTGCACGTATGCAGGAGGGAATCATTTCTCTGATGCAGATGGCCAAGACATCCGCTGCATTCAAGAAACATTCTGATGCAGGACTTCTGTATGTATCTATTCTTACAGATCCTACAACAGGTGGTGTTACAGCCAGCTTTGCAATGCTTGGAGATATTATCCTTGGAGAGCCAGGTGCGCTCGTAGGATTTGCAGGACCACGAGTTATCAAGCAGACTATTGGTCAGGAGCTTCCAGAGGGCTTCCAGAGATCAGAGTTCCTTGTTGAGCATGGTATCATAGATGGCATAATCACAAGAGACAAGATGAAGGACACAATGTATGATCTCATCGTCACACATAAGCAGAGACAGGGCTATGCTAACTTTGACAGTGCTGTTGAAGATGAGAAATTTGACATAAGCGAGATCCTCAAGGAGAGACTCAAGGATGACGAGCCTAAGACTCCGTGGGAGAAGCTCAGAGGTGCTCGTCAGATGAGCAGACCTTCAGGTTTCGACTATGTGAAGTATATATGCGATGATTTCCGTGAGATCCACGGAGACAGAACCATGAATGATGACAGAGCCATTGTGGGTGGTATCGGTCATATAGATGGACAGCCTGTAACAGTTATATCACAGGTCAAGGGAGCTTCCATGGCAGAGTGCATGGAGAGAAACTTTGGTATGCCTCTTCCTGATGGCTACAGAAAGGCTCTTCGTTTGATGAAGCAGGCTGAGAAGTTCGGCAGACCTATCATTACATTTGTAAATACACCGGGTGCGTTCTGTGGACTTGAGGCTGAGGAGCGAGGAATGGGTGAAGCCATAGCGAGAAATCTCTATGAGATGTCATCACTCAAGGTTCCTGTACTCTGTATCCTTATCGGAGAAGGCGGAAGCGGTGGAGCACTTGCCCTTGCAGTCGGCAATGAGGTATGGATGCTTGAGAATGCGACATACTCAATCCTTTCACCTGAGGGATATGCGTCTATCCTCTGGAAGGACAGCAACAGAGCTGAGGAGGCTGCAGAAGTTATGCAGATTACAGCGCAGGATCTCAAGAGACTGAACGTTATCGAGCAGGTCGTACCTGAGTACGGCGGAGCAGATGAGCAGTCAGTTCCATATATAGGCAAGTACCTTAAGATGAACATTAAGGAATTCCTCAAGAAGTATTCAGACAAGACTCCTGAGGAGATCGCACAGGACAGATACGACAGATTCAGAAATCTGTAGATCACAGATATACTATAGATGAAAGGCATTTCTCAAGTGAGAAATTTATCTCGCGGGGAATGCCTTTTATTCATGCATATGTTGAAGTGATGGTGTTTTTTTGGTAAACTTTATGTATATGGCTGAAGATACAGCTTGAATTGGAGGAGCGTTTATGAAGAAACAGATAAAGGTTACTTTGATAGTTATCGTGGCCGCCATCATTGCGGCAGCAATCATATGGTACGTGATGTACCTGCGGGGCAAGGAGCAGGATCTGCTGACACCTGTGGGAACACGTGCAGAATTTATCGGTGATACAGACAAATATCCTACCATGCTTACAGCGAAGGGGACTCAGATCCTGAATGCAGACGGAGAACAGGTTGTTCTCAAGGGTGTGATGGTTCCAGAGTCGCGCAGTCTGTATGAGGAGAAGAAGTTTAATGAGGATTTCTACAAGGATGTATTTGCCAAGGGTGGTAATGCCATAAGGGTGCCAATAAGCCCTGTGGAGTACAAGAATGACGATTACTATATGTGGAGATATCTTGACCGCATAGTTACCTGGGCCGGAGAGAACGATAACTATGTTATTCTCGACTGGGATTATACAGGTAACCCGATAGATGGTTCCGGGGATGAGATGCCGGATCTCGACGAGAATCCGCTGGATTATTCTGCTGAATTCTGGAAGAACATTGCGGATTATTTCAAGAACACTCCAAATGTTATATTTGAGATATACAATGAGCCGGTTGGCATGAGTGATTCAGAGTGGAAGAGATGCGCGGAGAGCCTTATAGGAGTTATAAGGGATGCCGGCGCAAAGCAGCTTATAATCGTTGGAAGTCCGGATTACTGTTATGATCTCGGATGGCTTGACGAGCTCGGCGTGAAGAATGACAATACTGCGTTCTCTGTTCATGTTTACCCGGACAAGGTGTTCTGGCAGAAGTTCCTGTCGGGCTATGTGACAAGTTATCCTCTTATAGTGACAGAGTGGGGATATGCAGACGATGATGTCGAGGTCAAGAATGAGAAGCTGAAGGGCACCAGAAATGTATTTGGAATAAAATTTACCAGATATCTGGAAAAGCATGATATAGGATGGATTGCAGTTGGATATGACGATACGGTGGAGCCATCCATGTTTACTAAGGGATATAAGAAACTCACAAAATGGGGCGAGTATGTGACTGAGCTGCTTGGAGACAAGGAAGAATAAAGAGAATAACGGATAAAAGGGAGAAAATATATAATGGCAATCAGAATATTAGGAACAGGAAGCTGCCTTGCGGAGAAAGAGGTATCAAATGATGAGCTTGCAAAGTATGTTGATACATCTGATGAGTGGATATCTTCAAGAACAGGTATAAAGAACAGAAGAATAGCTGTTAAGGAGACGACGACGAGCATGGCTGTTGAGGCTGCTGAGAGGGCACTTGAGATGGCAGGGAAGTCCGCAGAGAATGTGGAGCTTATAGTGCTTGCCACAGTCACTCCGGATTATTACACACCAAGCGGGGCGTGTCAGGTTCAGGCGGCTATAGGTGCGGATAAGGCGATTGCGTTTGATGTGAATGCGGCATGCTCGGGCTTTGTATTTGCCCTCAATGTTGCAAAGATGTATATAGAGACAGGGTTTGTGAAGAATGCTCTTGTAATAGGTTCGGAGACGCTGTCAAAGATACTTGACTGGAATGACAGAGGTACATGCGTATTGTTTGGAGATGGCGCAGGTGCCGCTTATATAGAGGAGTCTGACAAGGGAATCATAAGCATTGTCCAGGGTTCAATCGGCAAGAAGGGTATGGTGCTCAACTGCGAGAGCAGAAAGACCAACAATATATTTGTAAAAGATGAGATCAATCATGACTATCTGTATATGGATGGACAGGAGGTGTACAAGTTTGCGGTGAGACAGTGTCCTAAGTGCCTCCAGGAGGCTCTTGACAAGGCTGGAATGACCGTTGACGATGTGGATTACTTCGTACTCCACCAGGCAAATGTAAGAATTATTGAATCTGTTGCCAAGAGACTTAAGGCACCGCTTGAGAAGTTCCCTACGACTCTCGACTACACAGGAAATATGTCTGCGGCGAGTGTACCTGTACTTCTCGACCAGCTCGTGAGGGAGCACGGCCTGAAGCGCGGCGACAAGATCGCCATGTCGGCATTCGGCGCAGGGCTCACATACGGCGCTGTGGTTATGGAGTGGTAGAGGCTTTAACACCTGTAATTTTTGAGGGCGGAACGGAGCTCCTTGTAGTTTGGGAGTACTTTTTCTACCTCGGCCCAGAAAAGTGCGGAGTGGTTCATCTGCTTTCTGTGACACAGCTCGTGGACTACCACGTAGTCTATGATTTCGGGAGTGGTGTTCATCAGTGCACAGTTGAAATTCAGGTTACCGGAGGAGCTGCAGCTTCCCCAGCGGGTCTTCTGATGCCTGATGGTGATCCTTCCGTAAGTCACGTCTATTATCTGAGCAAAATGTTCTACACGTGAAGGAATATATATCCGAGCCTGTTCTGACAGTGCCTTTATATCGGCATCTGTCAGGGCAGTGCTTGGATTTTTTTCGTCTGACATATTGGAAATTCTTTTCTGCATGATTTCCAGATGGCTACGGATCCAGTTTTGTCTGGAATCCACAAAGCTTTGGATCTGACTGTCGGTCATTCTGAGGGGCGCACGAACCTTTATGTTGAGGTCTCTGTCTATCTCGATACAGATAGATTTGCGCCTGCTCCTGACGACAGAATATTCGAATTTATCAGAATTGTTCATGGCATATTACCTGTCTTTGATAGGTACGTAGTCCTTAGGCTCTACAAGACTTGGATAAGCCGGACGCATTATCTTGTAGCTGTTGATCAGCTCCTCCATACGATGCGCACTCCATCCAACCACTCGGCCAATGGCAAATAGTGGTGTGTAGAGGGCGTAAGGGATCTTGAGCATCTTGTATAACAATCCGCAATAGTAATCTATGTTGATGCACACACCCTTGTAGATCTTGCGCTCCTCGGCAATGACCTCAGGTGCGATGCGCTCTATGAGCTCGTATAATTTGAATTCGTCCTTCTCGTGCTTCTCCTCGGCGAGCTTTTCTACATACTCCTTGATAATGACAGCTCTTGGATCTGACAGAGAGTATACAGGCTGGCCCATTCCGTATACCACGCCCGATTTGTCAAATGCTTCGCCGCGCACGATCTTCCTGATGTACTCACGGATCTGCTCCTCGTCCGTAACATCCTCGACATTGCAGTGTATGTTCTTCATCATCTCCATGACCTTGAGGTCTCCACCGCCGTTGAGCGGTCCCTTGAGTGAGCAGAGTGCTGCTGCGACTGTGGCATATGTATCTGAGCCGGATGATGTGACAACACGTGTTGTAAACGTAGAGTTGCTTCCGCCTCCGTGTTCCATGTGGAGAACAAGGGCAAGATCGAGAACCTTTGCCTCAAGCTGTGTGTACTTTCTGTCTGAACGGAGCATGCTCAGGATATTCTCCGCAAATGAAAGCTCAGGATTCGGCTTGTGTATATAACAGCTCTTGCCAAGCTCATAATGTCTGTATCCCTGGAAAGAATATACAGCGAGTCTTGGGAATACACTTATTATCATAAGACACTGCTGAAGAACGTTGTCCAGAGATATATCCGTCTCAGACTTATCGTATGATCCGAGGGCAAGGATGCTCTTGGTCATATTTGAAATGATATCCTTGGTAGGGTTCTTCATTATGACATCTTGTATAAAGTTGTGTGGAAGGTCGTATGCAAGGTTGAGGACCTGTTTGAACTTGGCAAGCTCATTCTCGTCCGGAAGCTTTCCAAACAGTAACAGATATGTACACTCCTCGAAACCGAATCGTCCTTCCTTTGTAAATCCGTCTATCAACTGGCGGATCTCGTAACCTCTGTAATATAATTCACCGTCAGCAGGAGTATGCTTTCCGTCCTCCATTGTATACGCCCGGCTTAGTGAAATGTTGGTGATGCCGGCATTTATTCCTATTCCATTCAGATCACGAAGTCCACGCTTTACGCCGTATTCCTCGTAGAGGTTGTTATCTATGGTATCGTTCTCAATACAGAGACCAAGACGCTCCTTCGTAAATGAACTAAGATTATTGATTGACATATATAATACTCCTTTCAGGTAAGTCTTCATTGAATTATCTCACTTATTTACAACTATTGCAATCCGAAATGATTGTATGGGTGTAAAATATTATGTATAATGTACTGAGAATAAAGTTAAGACAAATGTTTTAGGAGGGAATATAAATTGGCAGACAGACAGGATATGGGGCAGAATAAAGGGAGCGCAGGAGCTCATAAGGGAACTGTGAGCCGTGCAACAACGAGCAGTGTGAAAAAGACACAGCCGGGCAAGGGAGTAGCGTCAGGCAGTCGGTCAGCATCAGGCAGCCGTCCTGTGTCGGGAAATCGTCCGGCATCGGGCAGCCACTTATCATCGGCGAGTCGTCCGAAAAGTGCAACTGCGCAGGACAAAAGGCGCACAAGTACGGGACGTCCACTTGAAAAGTCGGTGAAGTCCGTGTCTTCAGGAAGCAAGACCAGGAGACCGGCGAATAGCAGATCGTCAACAGGTTCCGGTAAAAAATCCGCGCAGAGCAGAAATAAAAAGAAGCGATATGAGCTGAATACGAAAATGATGGTCGTGGCGGCTCTGGTGGTTGGAATAGTGCTTGCACTTGTGATCACGATGATCATGAGATCCAGCATGCTCAGGGTCAAGCAGATCCAGACGGATTATAATATGGGTGATATATTTGATATAACAAACTATATTGAGCCGGACAGCAATGATGCCAGGCTGGAATATGACAACTCAGAATTTGCACCGGATAAGCTTGGTAAGTACACCATCAAATATAAGATCAGACGTGGAAAGTTAAGCAAGACAAAAAAGGCTGTGATAAATGTTGTTGATGAGGTAAATCCATACATAGACGGCCCGGACGAGATAGACGTTTCTATGGGAACGGATATAAACTGGAGTGATTATTACAATGTCACAGATGAGGATCCGGATGTGCAGGATTCGCTTAAAGCTTCTCAGGATGTGGACACAAGCAAGGAGAGAACCGTAACAGTGACTCTCACAGCGGAGGACTGGGCAGGCAACAAGGCGTCCAGACAGATCACCGTAAATGTACTCAAGAGTAACTTTGATGAGTAGGGTGTGAACGAAATAAAATATCTTGAAAAATGACAGAAAAAAGCTCAATGCTGACGGGGATGAAATCCGAAAGCATTGAGCTTTTTGATTTTAGTATTTTATGAGATAGGCGGCTTTCTCAGCTCTGCATCCAGCTCTGAGTTGTCAACCACTGTTGTCTTGGTCTTTTTAACCTTTTCCTTTTTCTTCTTCGATCTGCTCTTGTGTATGTTCTTGATGAGCATTACCACCAGAAGCAGGATGAGACCTATGCTTATGAGGACTACGGATAAACCGTATTTGTCCAGTATCTTGTCGATTATGTTGTAGCTTGACTTCTCCCACAGTCCATCCGCTTCAAGATCTGCCTGAACCTTTGAGAGGCAGTACTTTGTTCCGGTACACTTTGGTATACCCGGAAGTCTTGATGTGATGGCTGTAAGGTTGCTTGCCTGTTCGTCGGTTACATTGAAGTATGTATATGACAATGCCTCCTTACCTGTTGTGGTTATAGGATCGTCCAGACCGAGATTGATGAGATACCACTCTCCGCCGAGATAAACGGCATTCCATGCACAGTTGTTGATGTAACTCTCTTCTTTGAGCTGCTTCTGTGTGTCCATCGAGTCGTCCAGAAGATCTGAATTCTGTCCCTCAATGTACAGACATGGCACACCGACGTAATCCATAATGGCCTTGAAAGCCTTTGCATATCCGTAGGTGACTGCCGACTGATACTTGGAGTTGAACACGCCGTCTGCGGTGTATGCGTATATGTTGTCCTTGCTCTTAGATGTTGCATCTGAGGCATAATAAACTTTGTTGATGATCGAATTATGTATGAGATATACCTTCTCGTAATCCTTTGCGCTCTCATCCAGAGAAGCTGCATAATTCTTGACGGTCAGGTCAAAGTTGTTCTTGTATATGGAACGTGTATCTCCGTTGGCATACAGTGAATAGCACTCGATGGTGAGAGCTGTATATCTGAGTTCTCCCGAGGATTCCTGCTTGCACTGATAGCTGTCGGACATCCAGAAATACTCAGGATGATCGGCGAGCACAGCGTTGACGATCTGATCCATTCCATCGTTGCCGATAACTTCCCAGTCTTTGTTGCTGACCGACAATGTAAATGCTGTGTAATATCCGCCGTCCTGATAAGAAGCATTGGATGTCGACTCGTTGAATTTCTGAGCTGCATCGTTGATCTGTTTGTAGACGGTTCTGTACGCACTGTTGTCAAACTGGTCATAGAAATAAGTTCTGCCATCTATGGTATCGGTTTTGTTACTGCTGTCCGTATCATCTGTATCCGCCGCCTTTGCGACATATGGAGAAAATGATAATATCATGGTAAGCGTAAGCAGCAGTACAAGAAATTTTTTCTTCATAACTGGAACACACTCCTTCTTTTGCTTATGCAAAGCCCCTTTATATACTTCCTTCAATAATAACACATTATGGTTATTATTGCCAGAGAAAATGGGTTAAAGCGGTTGGATTTTGCTTCGCATATGTGTATAATAGTAAAAACCTGATGGTTAACGGATGGAAGGAGGAAACACATGGCTTCCAGTTGCGATATGTGTGCACACTATGTGTACGATGACGAAGATGATTTTTATGAGTGCCTGGTGAATATGGATGAGGATGACTTTGCCAGATTTGTGGCAAGAGGCTACGACAATTGTCCGTATTTTCAGTTGGATGATGAATACAGGATAGTGAGACATCAGATGTGACGATTGAAGAAAAACGGGAGATGTGCAGCAGCGCGTCTCCCGTTTTTCTGGCAAATGATCAATGTGATCAGTTCTTTTCAAATGACTCCGCCAGCTCCGTGAGATACACATACCTCTCCAGAAGCTGATCCAGCTCTGATTCAAGCTGTTCCTTTTTCTGCGTGAGTTCGTTAAGCTTCACGAAATCTGACACAGAGTTGTTGATATCGGTCTCCGTCTGCTCTATCTCAGCTTCTTTCCGGGCGATGGTGTCCTCTATGGTGTCATATTCCCTCTGCTCATTGAAGGAGAACTTTTTCTTCACGGATGGATTCTGCGTTTTCTTTTTCTGGGCAGGTTCCTTGTCCGCTGTGCTGACACGCTCCGGCTTTGTCTGGGTATTTGCCCCTGCCGATGTGCTGTTGGCAAATGAACCGTGGGTCAGATAATAATCGGTATAACCGCCCTCAAACTGTGAGATCCCGCCGCAGCCGTCAAACACCAGAAGCTTTCTTATGACTCTGTCCAGAAAATATCTGTCGTGTGATACGACTATCAATATGCCCTGGAAGGAATCGAGATAGTCCTCAAGTATACACAGTGTGGAAATGTCCAGATCGTTGGTCGGCTCGTCAAGGATCAGTACATTTGGAGATGATACGAGAACCTTCAACAAATACAGTCTTCGCTTCTCGCCTCCTGAGAGCTTCTCTATGCGCTGGTGCTGCAGAGTGCCGTCAAATAAAAATCTCTCACACATTGTGGATGCTGACATGAGACCTTCGGTGGTCTGGATATACTCTGCGGTTTCTTTGACGTAGTCGAGTACCTTCATGTTGGGATCCAAGGCTTCATTTTCCTGAGAGAAATATCCTATCCTTACGGTGTCTCCGATCTCTATGGTTCCGCTGTCCGGCTTGGTGACACCGGTTATGAGCTTCATGAGCGTTGTCTTGCCACAGCCGTTTGGGCCAACAACACCTATCCTGTCAGTCCTCAGGAAGTTGTATGAGAAGTCCGTTATGACCGGACTTGGTCTGCCCGGCCAGGTCTTGGCTATATGGGAGAGCTCTATTGTTTTGTTTCCCAGCCGGCTCGCGATTGAGCTCATGGTAACAGACTGAGTTTCCTTTATAAGCTCCTCACTTGCAAGCTTCTCATATCTCTGGATATGGGCTTTCTGCTTTGTGCTTCTGGCTCTAGCACCTCTCTGCATCCATGCGATCTCCTTGCGCAGGATATTCTGATGTTTGTTCTGAGTGGCAAGTGCGATGTTCTCACGCTCTGCCTTCAGCATGAGATAGCCTTCGTAGTTGGTATTGTAGCTGTAGGTTTTGCCTTTGTCGATCTCTACTATGCGGTTGCACACCTTGTCAAGAAAGTATCTGTCGTGGGTGACCATGACCAGAGCGCCCTTGTAGTTGTTAAGGTAATCCTCCAGATATTCTGTCATATCGTTGTCGAGGTGGTTGGTGGGCTCGTCCAGAACAAGAATGTCACATCTTGACAGCAGTGCCGCAGCCAGAGCGACCTTTTTTCGCTGACCTCCTGAAAGTGTGCTCACCATGAGGCTGGTGTCGTCAAATCCGAGACGGTGAAGAAATGCCTTGGCATCACCCTCTATGCTCCATTTGTTCTCCTCGTCGACATTTGCAGTGATGACATAGTCGTATATGCTGACCTTCTCTGCGAAGTCGGGGGTCTGTGGAAGATATTTTATGACCACGTTGTTTCCCTTTGACAACTGTCCTGAATCACATTCGTCTATGCCGGCTATGATCTTGAGGAGTGTTGATTTACCCGTGCCGTTTACGCCTATGACACCGATCTTTTCTCCTGAATTTACTGAAAAGTCTGCGTCATCGAACAGAATCTTGTCAGTGTATGCTTTTGAAAATCCTTTTATTGTAAGTAGGTTCATATATGTTCTTATGGGGCTTTGTGCCCGCCCTTTCGTCAAAATGAGCCGTGAAAACGGCTTTGCATGTAAGTATTATTGTAATTGGGGAGAATTGACGAGTCAAGAAGCATATCATAATAGAAATACCATTTGAGAATAATTAAAAATAGACGAAAATATATAAGACAATGATCTCCACCCGACAGTATATTTGTAAAAAAACATTCCTGAATTTATACAACATGACTAAAAAATAACCTGAAAAGGCGCTTTAGGTTAATAAAAACAAGCCATTTGCACAAATTGGTTTACAAAATTACAATTTTGTAATTTGCAAATTATTCCAAAAAGTAGTATAAATTGAACATTGATTACGGACAGGAATGGAGGTAATTATCATGGAATCAACAAATATCAGGGTTAAGCTCAATTCAGTAGAGCAGGTAAGACAGTTTGTAGAGACAATGAGAAAATATGATGGAGACGTTGATGTATATTCATCCAACAGGAATTATCTTGTAGATGGCAAATCAATACTGGGAGTTTTTAGTCTTGGACTTGATCAGGAACTCACAGTAAAGTTCTATAACGGAGCGACAGAGTCGTTTATAAATACATTACAGCCATTTATGCTGGCTGCATAAGGAGTATTTATTACAATAATTTTCATAGCTAATTCGTGGTCTGTATGCATTGACACATTCGTTGATGGAGTGTTAGAATGTCCTTATAAATATTAAGAGATATTAGGGGGCGCAGCCAATGCAGATTACAGAGATGAAAGCTAAAGTTAACACTATGGATGACATCAAGAAGTTTGTTGCATACCTGAATCAGTTTCCAAATGATGTTGACGTTTCATCAGCTCAGTACGTCGTAGATGGAAAGTCAATCTTAGGTGTGTTCAGTTTAAATCTTGAGAAGCCACTTACAGTGAAATTTCATGGAGAAGTTGCACCAGAGCTTCAGGCAAAGCTTGATGAGTTTAAGTGCTAATTCTATAGGATACATAAGAAAGCTTAGAAAAGCAGGCTGCAGATTTTCTGCAAGCCTGCTTTTCCTATGCTGTGAGACAAGTGTCAGGAGGGATGATTATGATATACGAAGCGTATCAGGGGTTGGAATACCATATAAAGGTAAATGAGGATATGATAGGCCAGTATGTTATCATGCCGGGGGATCCTAAGAGATGTAAGGCGATAGCAGCGTATCTCGAAGATGCGGAGCTGGTGGCGGACAGCAGGGAATTTGTCACGTATACAGGCTATCTGGATGGAGAGAAGGTCAGTGTCACGTCCACAGGTATAGGCGGCCCGTCGGCGGCCATAGCCATGCAGGAGCTGGTGCACGCCGGTGCCCACACTTTTATCAGGGTTGGAACCTGTGGCGGTATGCAGACTGAGATCGTCGGCGGAGACGTGGTGATCGCCACGGGAGCTGTCAGGATGGAGGGCACGTCAAGAGAGTATGCGCCTATAGAGTACCCTGCGGTTGCGGATATAGATGTGGTGAATGCGCTCAGAGAGTCAGCAGGAGCACTTGGAGTGACGGCACACACAGGTGTGGTTCAGAGCAAGGACTCATTTTATGGACAGCATTCGCCGGGAATCATGCCGGTTGGATATGAGCTTATGAACAAATGGGAAGCGTGGAAGAAGATGGGCTGCAAGGCCTCTGAGATGGAATCTGCTGCATTGTTAATAGTTGGAGCGTTCCTGCGGGTCAGGGTCGGTGCGTGCTTCCTTGTGGTGGCGAATCAGGAGAGGGCTGCAGCCGGTCTCCCGAATCCTGAGGTACACGACACCGATAAAGCCATACGTGTGGCTATTGAAGCTGTGAAGAAGCTTATCAGAACTTGAATACACGACCTATGTCTGTCTTGTAGCTTTCAAGATAGTCAAGGATCTCATCTGAATTATCCATGACGGTATATATCTCGTTGGTCGCAGGCGTCATAAAGCCTTTGTCCGACGTCTCTTTGAGCATGGACAGAAGATGATCGTAGAATCCGTTCTGATTGAAAATTACGATTGCTTTGCCGTGACGTCCGAGCTGCTTGAGCGTGAGGATCTCAAAGAATTCCTCGAGAGTGCCAATTCCGCCGGGCGTTACGATGAAAGCGTCTGCCTTATCTTCCATGATCTGTTTGCGCTCTCTCATGGTCTCAGTGGTTATCAGCTCGGAGACATTCTCAAACAGTATTCCGTCAACATTAAAGAATGAAGGAGTGACGCCTATTATGGTGCCATTTTCCTCGTATACACCCCTTGCCACTGCGCCCATGAGCCCATTTGCTCCAGCGCCGTACACAAGAGTGTGGCCTCTTTTGGCGATTTCCCTTCCTAAATATTCTGTTTCTTCTATATAAGATCTGTCAATGTCGTTGCTTGACGCGCCGTATACACATATATTCATAAAAACCTCCAATGTGACAATGCCAGGTATTCCTGAACTGCCGAAAAACCATTTATTAAACAGTATATAGAAGTAAATGATAATTTGGAAGAAATTATTTATAAAATAATGTAAAATCGCAAAAAAATGCGGAGCAGCCATAGGACTGCCCCGCAAAGGGAAAACATGAAAAGAATGATATGAGATTACAGAAGCTCAACAACTTTGCCCAGAACTGCGATCTCTTTTTCTTTTGCACCCATAAGGTACTTCTCAAATCTGTCCATACAGTCAACCTTGCCTGTGATGGAAGTCTTGATGAGAAGGTTTCTGGCGGTGAGCATGGTGTTCTCAACTTCCATATAATCATTCAGGATATCACCGTTGAATTCGATATATCCGTGATCCATCATGTACTTGAGTCTCTCCATCATGAGAACCTTGTGGTCATACAGGATGTGAAGAGCACGTATATCAAAGTCTGGATCCTCTGCTGAAAGCTGCTTGCCGATCTGCTTCAGAACCGCATCGTAGACATCAACCCCAAATACTGTGTCCTTAAAACGATTCCTCATCATACGGAAGTGATTCTTGGTATCCTTTGACTCAAGGTACTCGATGATGGTATCCTTGATATACTGTGTGTCGAGTTCGTAGTATGTATCAGCCAGATTCTTCTGGATCACGTATATTCCACGGCGTCCCTTGTAGTCGTCCTTGAAAATATGATCCTCCTGGGCTGTGATGGTGTCGTAGCCGTTTCTCACATCTGAGTATGATACTTTTGAGTAGGAATAATGCTCGCCAAATGTGAAATCTCCAACATAGAACTGCTGCTCCTCGTCGTCATATCCGTAGATGAAGAGCTCGTGTGGGAATTTGTAGTCGGCACCGGAATCGCAGAGGATCTTAGCCTCGTCAAATACTCCGTATACATATCCGCCCAGATTGATGGTCTTCTTGATGAAAGTGAGAATATCTCCGCAGTAGCTCTCTACCTGCTCCTTTGTCATGAGAGAGAAGAGAAGATAAGGGCATTCCTTAAGTGAACTGCTTCCCGGCATCATATCTGCAAGAAGCATCTCATCTCCTGTGAAAATCTCTTCGATGTTGTAACATCTTAACTGTATATAATTGCTGAATATCCAATTCTTGGCTTTCTCGTCGTCCCCTATGATCGAGAAAAGTGTGGCATGCCACTGCCAGGATGTTATCATTGGATAGCTTATTGGCAAAATCTTTTTGCTCATGTGCTTATTACCTCCATTTCATATTAAGATTACGTGATGTTAGCTGACCTTGGCTGCTACAGCCTTGACTACATCGTTCATGTCATAGTAGAGGCCAAGTGCAAGCTCAGAATCATCAAATTCAATGTTAAAAGCCTGCTCAAGTCCGACGATGAACTGAATGATGGAAACGGAATTCACGCCATATTCGGTGGTGAGTTCTGCAGTCATGTCCAGCTTGCCCGCATCTATGTCTGGAAGAATATCAGAAAAAACCTCCAATACTTTTTTTGTTAATGTGTCTTTGTCCATTTCAAACCTCCCATTCGTTTTGATATGTTACCAATGCACGTTACTTATATTTTAATGTGTTTGACAGTATTTTTCAATAAAATTATTCAATCCGTACAGAAATATTTGTGCATTTTTGTGTTAAATGTTAAAATTACCGTGAAGTATATGGTGTAAAATATGGTATAGTTGAATAAAATATTATAATTTTTTTAAAAAAATCAGACAGTTGATGTAAAATATAGAACAACAATATACGATAAGGCAGGGTGATGGACATGAAGATAGTTGTTCTGGATGGATGTGCGGCGAATTCCGGCGATATTAGCTGGGACAGTATTGGCAAGTATGGCGAGCTGACGGTGTATGACAGAACCGACAGGTCAGAGGTGGTCTCAAGGATAGGCGATGCGGAGATCATAACAACGAACAAGACGGTGATAGACAGGGCTGTGATCGAGGCCTGTCCGAACCTCAGATATATAGGTGTGCTTGCCACCGGCTACAATGTGGTCGATGTGGAGGCGGCACATGAGCACGGCATAGTGGTTACAAATGTTCCAGCATACAGTACGGATGCTGTGGCGCAGTTTACATTTGCACTGCTTCTGGAACTGGCAAACAGGGTCGGGGCGCATGATGCGTCAGTGAAGGACGGTGGCTGGGTGAGAAGTAAGGATTTCTCCTACAGTGTGATGCCGACCATGGAGCTTGCGGGCAAGACTATGGGTATCATAGGCTATGGCAGTATAGGTATGAAGGTGGCTGAGATCGCACATGCATTTGGCATGAGGGTGCTGGTGAACAGCCGGACGAGGAAAGCCCTGCCGGATGGCGATTGGATAAGCTGGGCTGAGAGGGATGAATTGTTCGCACAGTCGGATGTGATAAGCATACACTGTCCTTTGTTCCCTGAGACGGAGGGAATGATAGACAGGAGTGCGATAGGCCGGATGAAGAAGACTACATTCATCATAAACACTGCCAGAGGCGGCTGCATAGTGGAGAAGGATCTGGCAGATGCCCTGAACGAGGAACGTATAGCTGGAGCCGCGGTGGATGTCATAGCACAGGAGCCTATGGCGGCGGACAATCCGCTTCTCACGGCAAAGAATGTGATCATAACACCCCATATCGCCTGGGCACCGAAGGAGGTCAGGGAGAGACTTCTCAATATAGCGGGTGGCAATATAGAGGCGTTTCTTAATGGAAAGCCTGTAAATACAGTATAAAAAGAATAAGATTAGCTATTGAGCAGAAATTTAGCTGTAAGAAGAAAGGATAGATCAGGAAGATGGAGAGCAGTTCTTTTGAGGATGTGAACAGACTGGTTAGGTCTGAACTGTATGAGCACATGGATCCGGAATTTGGCAAATATCTGGCCATGAACCTTCCGGGCTGTGGCAATATAATAGGTGTGAGGCTGGATGACCTGAAGGAGATAGCCAGACAGATAGCCGACATAAACTGGAAGGAGTATCTGAAGCATGCGCCGGATGATACGCTGGAGGATGTGGTCATTCAGGGGCTTGTCCTTGGATTCGCACAGGGCAAGCTGGAGGAGATACTTGCATATGCCGATGAATTTGTTCCCAAGATAGACAACTGGTGGGTGTGTGACTCGTTCTGCAGTACATTTGTGGCGGCATCCATGTACCCGGAGATAGTGTGGGAATTCATCATGAAGTATATGGGAGATTCCGAGCTGAATCCTGCGTGGAGAAAGAAGGAGGAGGCAGAGATTCCAGAGGGACAGGGAGGCATCGCAGTAGGAACCTGGCAGGATATGTCCGATGACTTCAGACTCAGGTTCGTGGCTATCATGCTGAAGTGCTACTTTGTGAATGACAAGTATATTGACAAATGCCTTTATGCATTTGAACATATGCAGGATGGCGGCTACTATGCAAAGGACGGTGTAGCCTTTGGCCTGGCGGAGAGCTATTTCGTGTTCCCGGACAAGACGATTGAGTACATAAAAGGTGCACAGTTTGACAGGCAGATTCTGGAGATGACTAAGAACAAGATAGAGAAGATATACAGGCTGCCGGAGGCGGATGTGAACAGGTTTGCGGAAGTTATAAATGAATATTAAAATTAAGAGAAGGACATTATATTTGCAGGAGGAATTCTTATGAGAAATTTGAATGCGGATATGGATGTCCTTTTTGCTTTGGCTGGGATCAATAATATTGAAAATGAGTTTATGGTGGCAATGGTGCTGGTGATTGTCTGTTTGGCGGCTGCGGTATGTCTGACCGTATGGATAAGAAAATACGTCAGGGGAAATGCCTCAGGCAGTCTGGAAGATAGTCAGGATGAGCGGGAGGACAGGGAGTATTCATCGGAGGATAACTACATCGATGGTGATGCTGTAGCCATTGCCATTGCTGGAGCTTTGGGAGGAACAGCAAATATTTACAGTCTGAGGAGCAGTGATACAAGACTTAGAGTTACGGTGAACAACGGGGCGCTGGTGGACAGGAGAAGACTGAAAGCCACAGGAGCTCTGGGAATACTGGCAAAGGGCAGGCAGGTGCAGGTATTCTATGAGGATCAGGTGGAAAGGATATGCCGAGAGCTTGGAAGATATGTAGATGGACACAGGAAAGATAATATTGAACAGGAGGCTGAGATCGATTATGAAAGAGTGCTTAAGAAGGTGTATGTGCCTGTTGAAGGTGATGTTGTGCGCGTATCTGATATACATTGCCTACAGAACCTGGGAGACGGGAGTGTCGGCTTGTGTGCGATTCGAGCCACACGGGGAGAGATCAGAGCGCCGTTTGACTGCAAGGCTGGATATAGTAAAGCCGGAGAAGGTCAGATAGAGTGTACATCTGAGGAAGGATACGTGGTGAGGATATATCTGATATCAGAGATCGACACCGGATGGCAGAGGACACAGAGCTATGTAGATATAAGACTTACATGTGGTGATGGTGAGAAGGTGCGGAAAGGAAGGCTGCTTGCAGAGTATCCATATGAGACGCTTGCTGGCAGAGGCGAAACTGTATATGCTGTGCTGGAGGTACATTCCGATGAAAATGCTGATACAGGTCATTCTGGTGGTATAGATAAAGGATATCAGCTTAAGATAAACAGGAGAGAGAAAGTGAATTATGAATATGTGGCATGCGAGCTTGTCGTCTGAAAAGCTCACATGCCATTTATTTACGCTCTGGTTGCCCTGTCTATGATTCCAGCAAGGGTATCTATGACCATAGCGGCATCCTGATCTTTGTATTTCAGGAAAGTATAAGCACAGCCTTGTACGAACATTGACACCTCAACATTCTTGGCAAGGTCATCTCTGAACTCGGGACGGACGTCATATATCTTTTCCTTGATGAGGGCGTCGAGCTTGTTGGTCAGGACTCCGTAGCTTCTATTGTCATCAGGAAAGAGTATGGAGAACAAATGTCCCTGGTTGATAAATGCGTTGCATAACTGCCTGCTTGCTTCTGCAGGATTGGTAAGCATATATTCTGGATTTGGAATGTCACCGATGAGGGACAGAAGAGCATCATTTTCGAGGTATTCCGACAGATCATATATATCCTGAAAATGCAGATAGAAAGTCTGCTTGCTGATATTGGCCTTTTCTGTGAGTTCCTTCACTGTGATCTTCTCCACAGGTTTGGTGGCACGCAGTTCGATAAATGCGCTGAATAAGCTGTTGCGTGTACGCTGAATCCTTCTGTCCATAAAAGCTCCTTTCTGATCATACAAAAGATGTACGCGGGTAATGATTATAAATGGCTGTAAGCGCCCTGATGATGCTCTATGCATTATAATATAGAATACAACAAAAGAAAGATATAGTCAAAAAAACGTATATACATATTAAATCTAATTGTCAATAATTGTCTGGAGTAAATTATTTTACTTTTATCAAAAAACGAATATTCATATAGCGGATGTGCAACGGTATACTGAAGGTAATTTACTACAGTCAAGAAATGACTGAGAGGGCTTGGATGATGGAACTTGAATACTAACTTTGTATGGAGGGAAAGTTATGGATTTGTATGAGTTTTATTCAGGAAGGTGCTTTGATGCTTATAATGAGCTCGGCGCACACGTTGTGAAGGAGAATGTGGGCAAGAGCAGGAGGAAGACCGTGACAGGCGTGGATTTTGTGACATATGCGCCGAATGCGGAGTCGGTGACGGTCACAGGTGAGTTCAATTCCTGGGGAGAGACCACCATGAAGAGGTGCTACGACGGCAGCTTTTTCAAGTGTTTTGTGCCGGGGGCAAAGGCTGGACAGATGTATAAATATAAGATATACCAGAGAGATGGATATTGTGTGGATCACTGTGATCCGTATGGATTCGGCATGGAGCTGAGACCGGCATTTGCATCTATAATAAGAGATATGGATGAGTATACATTTGGCGATGCAAGATGGATGAGGACACGGAATGAGTGCAAGGGTGGTCCGCTCAATGTGTATGAGATGCACATGGGCTCATGGCACTGCAAGCCGGTGTATGATGAGAATGGAAAACAGCTGACACCGGAAGAAGTCATTGAGACTGACCGAGTTGCTGAGGGCTGGTATACATACAGAGAGATAGCACCGATGCTTGTGGAATATCTGAAAGAGCAGGGCTACAATTATGTGGAGTTTATGCCGCTTTCGGAGCATCCATGTGATGAGTCATGGGGCTACCAGAATACCGGATTCTTCAGTCCGACGGCTAGATACGGAACGGCGGATGACTTGAAGTTCCTCATCGACACGCTTCACAAGAACGGCATAGGTGCCATCATGGACTATGTGCCTGTGCATTTTGCACTGGATGGATATGGACTTGCAAAGTATGACGGAACCAATCTGTATGAGCATCCGACCGATGATGTGGGCTACAGCGAGTGGGGTAGTAAGAATTTCATCCATTCCAAGGGAGAAGTTCAGACATTTCTCAAGAGTGCGGCGAATTACTGGCTCACAGAGTATCATTTTGATGGCCTAAGAATGGATGCCATCAGCAGGATAATCTACTGGATGGGCGACGAGTCTAGAGGTGTAAATGACAGGGCGGTCGAGTTTATAAAGGGGCTTAACCAGGGACTTAAGGACAGACACCCGTCATGTATTCTCTGCGCCGAGGATTCCACGGACTACAAGGGAACCACCAAGGAAGTCGGATACGGCGGACTGGGATTTGACTACAAATGGGATATGGGTTGGATGAATGACACATTGAATTTCTTCAGGACTCTGCCGTTTTGTAGAGGCGACCAGTATCACAAGCTGACATTCTCCATGATGTATTTTTATAATGAGAGATACATGCTGCCACTCTCGCATGACGAGGTTGTGCATGGCAAGGCAACCATAGCCCAGAAGATGGCGGGATCATATGAAGAGAAATTCCCAAATGCAAAGGCGCTCTACGCCTACATGTATGCGCATCCGGGCAAGAAGCTTAACTTCATGGGTAACGAGATAGCCCAGCTAAGAGAGTGGGACGAGAAGCGTGAGCAGGACTGGGATATACTGAAATACCCGAACCACGATTCATTTAACAGATTTATAAAAGATTTGAATAAGCTCTATCTGAAAGAGCCTGCGTTGTCAGGGTGGGATGATGATCCTCACGGGTTTGACTGGATACTCTGTGGCAAAGAGCAGGATGTTGTATATATATTCCAGAGAGTTATTGAGGAAAATAAGATAGTAGTAGTCATGAACCTATCAGGAAATACATACAGGGATTATCATTTCAGATACGGCGAGGGCAATTCCATGAAAGTTCTCATGAACACGGACTGGAATAAATACGGTGGAAACACTAAAGACACCGTGAAGAGTATCAAGGGCGTATGCGGTGACTTCGGCTTTGATCTTCCAGCTCTGTCTGTAATGTATTTAAAGCCGGTGGATTAGTAAAAAGGAGAGATTATGATATTAGATGTAAGCAACCTTAGCCATGGATTTGGTGACAGGGCAATATTTGAAAATGTGTCATTCAGACTTCTGGCAGGTGAGCATATAGGGCTTGTCGGCGCAAATGGTGAAGGTAAATCAACCTTCATGAATATAGTGACGGGTAGTCTCATGCCGGATGAGGGTACAGTGACCTGGGCGAAGAATGTGAAGGTCGGATATCTGGATCAGCACACGGTCCTTGAGCCGGGCATGACCATAGGCGGAGTGCTGAGGGATGCGTTCTCCAGACTTTTCGATATGGAGAAGAGGATAAATGAGATATGTGACAAGCTGGCGGAGGTCACTGACGAGGATGAGATGAACACTCTTCTTGAGGAGATGGGACTTCTTCAGGATCTTCTGGACAGCCATGACTTCTATATAATAGATTCGAAGGTTGAGGAGGTTGCCAGGGCATTTGACCTGTTGCAGCTTGGACTGGACAAGGATGTAACTGAGCTGTCGGGCGGACAGAGAACCAAGGTTCTGCTGGCGAAGCTTCTGCTTGAAAAGCCGGAGATACTTCTGCTCGACGAGCCTACGAATTATCTTGATGCACACCATATAGAGTGGCTCAAGAGATACCTTCAGGAATACGAGAATGCGTTTATTCTTATATCCCATGACATTCCGTTCCTGAATTCAGTTGTAAATATCATATACCATATGGAGAATTGTCAGCTGGGCAGATATGTCGGCGATTATGACAAGTTCCAGGAGGTGTATGCGGTGAAGAAATCCCAGCTTGAGGCTGCGTACAGAAAGCAGCAGCAGGAGATATCTGAGCTGAAGGATTTTGTGGCGAGAAATAAAGCCCGGGTTGCCACAAGAAATATGGCTATGTCCAGACAGAAGAAACTTGACAAGATGGATGTCATTCAGCTTGAGCGTGAGAAACCGAAGCCTGAGTTCAACTTCAAGGAAGCGAGAACCTCTGGTAAGGTCATATTCGAGACTGATGATCTGGTGATAGGTTACAGCAAGGACAAGCCGCTTTCCAAACCGATGAATCTCCGCATGGAGCGCGGTGACAAGATAGCCATCACAGGAACGAATGGTATAGGAAAGACGACATTCCTGAAGAGTGTGCTTGGACTTATCCCAGCTATATCCGGCAAGGCGCAGCTTGGCGACTATCTGCACATTGGATACTTTGAGCAGGAGGTTAAGCCGAGCGAGAATACATGCCTGCAGGAAATCTGGGAGGAATTCCCGGGATATACCCAGTATGAGGTACGTGCGGCTCTTGCCAAATGCGGACTTACCACCAAGCATATCGAGAGCAAGGTGAAGGTCCTCTCGGGCGGCGAGCAGGCGAAGGTGAGACTTTGCAAGTTAATCAACACTGATACAAATGTGCTTCTGCTTGACGAGCCGACAAACCATCTTGACGTTGATGCCAAGGATGAATTGAAGCGTGCTCTTTCCGAGTATAAGGGGTCTATACTTCTGGTATGTCATGAGCCTGAATTTTATGATGGCCTTGTGACAGACGTGTGGAATCTGGAGCAGTACACGCTGCTCCAGTGATCAGATATTATAAAATTGTCAGGTTCAAATAGATTTTTTGAACCTGGCAATTTTTTAGCGTAAATTTGACTAATCGCAATTCCTATATTATTCTATATAGGACAGTTTAATATGGTAAAGTGCTAAAGATAAATGCGCACTCAGCGTAGAAATAGATACATCTGCTCAAAAAGTACTGTATAATCGTACGGATATAGACGCAGGTGAAAAATAATATTAGGATGGAGATGTTAGATGAATATACTTGAGAGTTTAAAGGATAAATTACTTGTTGCAGACGGGGCATTTGGAACCTGTTATGTGGGAATGTACGGAGAGCAGGGAACTGTCGCTCCTGAGCTTGCAAACATGCGCCACCCGGAGCGGGTACTTGAGATCCATAAAGAGTATGTGAAGGCGGGAGCCGGGCTTATAAGGACAAATACATTTGCGGCAAATACAGCGAGCCTTGATGCTGACACGGATTATGTCATTTCAAATGTGCGTGCGGCGGTAAAGCTTGCGAAGCAGGCTGCGGACGGCGAAGCTGGAACGGATCACAAAAAGGTATACATTGCCGGAGATATAGGCCCAATACCTGCGGATGCCGGTCTTACACTGAATGAAAGGGCGTCACAGTACAAGCTGCTGGGTGAGGCGATGCAGGACATGGGAGTGGATATCATCTGGTTTGAGACATTTCCTGAGTTCAATGTGCTCGAGCCTGTGGTGAAGCACCTGAAGGCAAGAAAGGACACGCCGGTCATGGTGTCGTTCTGCGTGAACCAGTTTGGGTACAGCAACTGTGGATTTTCGGCAAGGGCATTGCTCTCCCAGGTGGCAGGAAATCAGGACGTGGACTGTGTTGGATTCAACTGCGGAGTTGGTCCGTACCATATGCTTCAGCTTCTGAAAAAGCTGGATATAGACTGCGGAAAGCCTGTATCAGTCATGCCGAATGCGGGATACCCGAAGTTTACACAGAGCAGACTGGTGTTCAATGACAACAAAGAGGGATTCATAGATAAGATCCAGGACATAGCGGCGCTTGGTGCAGATATCATAGGAGGATGCTGCGGAACAAATCCTGAATACATACATCAGATCATGGAACGGGTGAAAACCGGAGATATTGCAAAGGCTGCCAAGGTTCATGTGGAAAAGGTACAGGCTGACAGTGCTGTAAAGGACAATTTCCTCAAAGGACGTCTGGAGCGTGGCGGGGCAGCCACAAAAAATGCCGACGGACACAAGCACAAGCTGATTGCTGTGGAGCTGGCACCTCCGGTGGATGTCAATGATCAGAAGCTGCTTGATGCAGCCCATATACTTAAGCAGTCACATGTGGATGTGGTGACATTCCCTGATTCGCCATCGGGAAGAACCAGAGCGGATTCCATACTCATGGCGGAGAAAGTGCATAAGGAGACAGGACTTAGGGTCATGCCGCATCTGTGCTGCCGTGATAAGAATGCCATAGCCATAAGGGGAAGCGTGCTCGGTGCACAGCTTAATGGCATAAAGGATTTCCTTGTCATAACAGGTGATCCGGTTCCGGTCATGTTCAGACAGACGACCAGGAGCGTGTTCAACTTTGATTCAGTCGGAATGATGAAGCTGCTGCAGTCTATGAACGAAGAGGTGTTCAGCGGGGATAAGATCACCTACGGCGGAGCGATCAACCAGAACAGACTTAACGCAAAGTTTGAGATAGACAGAATAAAAAGAAAGATGGAAGCCGGGGCTGAATTCTTTCTGACACAGCCGGTGTTCTCCAGAGAGCAGGCACAGATCCTCAGAGACATGAAGGCTGAGACCGGCGCGACAATACTTGTGGGAATCATGCCGCTTGTCAGCAGGAGAAATGCCTTGTTCATGAAAAATGAGATGGCGGGCATAGAGATCCCGGACGAGATTATAGAGAGATACAGTGGAAATGCCACAAGGCAGGAAGGCGAGGAGTGCGGCATACAGATCGCCAGAGATATACTTGAGTACACTTCGGATTTTGCAGATGGATATTACTTCTCGTTCCCATTCAACAGAGTACATATGCTGGCACATATCGTTGACTAAAATGTGAGTCAAGGTTATTATGGAATAAGCGGTGTTGCCGGGGAAAACAGGGATTCTGGAGCAGCGCTATATAGGAGAGGCGCTGTTATATATACAGTAGATAAAATACAGGATGCGCGGGTGCGCAGAAAGGAACAGACATGGATTACAATAGTTTAAGTCTTAAGATGCATGAGGAGCACAAGGGTAAGGTAGAGGTAGTGTCCAAGGTGGCAGTGAAGAACAGAGACGATCTGAGCACGGCTTACACACCGGGCGTTGCAGAGCCTTGCAGAAAGATCCGTGACAATAAGGCTGACGTATACAAATATACATGCAAGGGCAACATGGTTGCCGTGGTATCAGACGGAACAGCGGTTCTCGGCCTGGGAGATATAGGACCTGAGGCAGCTATACCTGTAATGGAAGGAAAGTCCATACTCTTCAAGGAGTTCGGCGGAGTTGACGCATTCCCTATCTGCCTTGACACAAAGGATGTGGATGAGATCGTTGAGACAGTAAAGCGCATTGCACCTGTATTTGGCGGAATCAATCTGGAGGATATATCAGCTCCAAGATGCTTCGAGATAGAGAAAAGACTTAAGGAAGAACTTGACATTCCTGTATTCCATGACGATCAGCATGGTACAGCTATCGTTGTGTCAGCAGGACTCATCAATGCGTTAAAGCTTGTCGGCAAGCCGTTTGACGAGGCAAATGTGGTTATCAACGGAGCAGGTTCTGCAGGTATATCAATATGTAAGCTTCTGCTTCAGCTCGGTATAGGCAATGTGGTTCTCGTGGACAGGCAGGGTGCTCTGTGTCCTGGACAGGACTGGATGAATCCGGCACAGGCAGAGATGGCAGAGATTACAAACAAGGACAGACAGACAGGTTCTCTTGCCGAGATAATGAAGGGTAAGGATGTATTTGTCGGAGTTTCAGCTCCAAATATCGTGACAGCAGAGATGGTTGCATCTATGGCAGCAGATCCTATAGTATTTGCCATGGCAAACCCTACACCTGAGATCATGCCTGAGGAAGCGGCAAAGGGCGGAGTAAGAGTAATGGCGACGGGCCGTTCGGATTATCCAAACCAGATCAATAACGTTCTAGTATTCCCGGGAATATTCAGAGGTGCCCTGGACGCCAAGGCAACAGGCATAACTGAAGAGATGAAGATGGCAGCAGCCAAGGCTATCGCATCCATTGTAACAGATGATGAGCTCAAGGAGGATTACATCATTCCTGGAGCATTTGACGAGAGAGTTGCTAAGGTGGTTGCCAAGGCTGTAGCTGACGAGGCAATAAAGCTTGGAATTACAAAATAAGAATAAAAATAAAGTTTTTCGAAATATTTAGTAAATAAGTGTACTAAAAATCGCATCTTATGTGGAAAGTCCGCATGGGATGCGGTTTTTTATTTTGCGATTTTATTGTAAAGTAATATTGTTGTCCGCGGGGACGGATAGGGAGGAGAAAAAATTGAACAGTGTTATTATTGGGCAGAGAATAAAGGATGCCCGCAAGTCTATGAACCTCACACAGAAGGAGCTGGGGTATCTTATCTATGCAGATGGCAAATATATAAGCCGTCTTGAAAATGGCGGAAGTCTGCCGAGCCTGAAGCGGCTGGTGCTGTTGTCGAGGGTGCTTAACCGCACATGTGATTATTTCATATGGGATATCGATGTGATGGAGGAGGATGTGACTCCGAGGGAGGAAATCGTTATCCGGGATGAACAGGAGCGGAAGCTTCTGCAGCTTTGGAGGGAGATATGCTGAAGATTGCTGTGTACAGTGAGGAGAAAGTAATGAGCCCGTTGTTGCAGGAGTACATGGGTATATGGCAGAGAGATGCGGGATGTGTGTGCGCTGTGAGATATTATGACAATGTGCATGCGATCATGGTCGACATGGATCTTGAAGGAATTTACGATGTAGTGGTGGTGTATCGTTCCTGGGATGTGGCCGATGTCTTGAAAAAAGACCGCAGGGTAGGTAGTCTCGTGATGATAGCAGCAGGAATAAACCGGAGATTGTATGATATCCAACCGTGTTATATTCTGTATGAACCTGTTAATGCGGCAAATTTCAAAAAGGTGATGACGATGGCGGTTGAGGGGAGCCGGGATGAGAGAAGATTCACATTTGTATCCGGAAGGGTGAGATACAGTGTAGATAGCCGGAGCATAATGTATTTTGAAAGCGAACTGCGTCGCATAAATCTGGTCACAACGGAACAAAAATATGTTTTTTATGGAAGTATTGGCGAGATGGAAAAACGCATGAAGGTGGGCTACGGGGGATTTATCAGACCACATGAATCCTATCTTGTAAATCCGGATCATGTGAGCAGATGCACGGCTCATGAAATGATACTGACAAATGGTAAAAGTATACACATCAGCGCAACAAGACGCGCTGATGTGAAAAGATACTACAATGAACTGATCAATTGCTAGTTGTTAGAAGATCAAATATATCTGAGTAATTCTATGTTCAGTCTGCCCTTCCGGGTTGCGCTGCCTGTCTCGACAAATTCATATTTGCCATATCCACGTATTGAAAATACGTCGCCCGGTTTTAACTGGTGGCTGCTGTTTTCGTACAACCTGTTGTTTAGTGAAAATTTCTTTTCCCTGAACAACAGGGATGTGCTGCTTCTTGAAAGGCCTGTTATTGTGGCGGTCACTGCGTCAGCTCTTGCAGATGCTGCGATTATGTGCAGAGGTTCCTTTTTTATCTGTATCTCATCAGTATCCTGGGTGCTGCAAAAAGTACATTTTACATTTGTGTGCCTTATCTTTGTCAGATTTTCTGCGATATAATCGGCAACAGTGTCCACACAGAATATATAGGCATTGTTGTGTTTGCCAGAATGAGTGGATTCGGTGACCAGTATATCGCCCACCATCTCCCTCTCAATGCCAAGATTCATAAGTGCCCCAAGGAAATCCCTATGGTTCAGATCATCTGAGAATTTGTCCGAAACAGCGGAAACCTTCATGGTGCAGATGGGAAAAGCCGGTGCGTAGCCGCAGTCGGCTTCATTTCCAAAGGCGATCATAACGCGGTCGCAGGATTCCCTGCCTCCAAAGATGGTATATCCTGCAAATGACAACTGTTCAAGATTGCTGTAAAATACTTCCATGTCTGCAGCACTCAGAAAATTAGTATATGTATATCTGTTCTGGCGGAAGGCGGCATTTGCCAGATCCTTTAACCGCCCCTTTAGAATATCGTTTTCATTCATAGCATGTCCTCCGAGATGATTGACTTCTTACTATTATATTACAACACTCCGATCTTCGCCAACAGTCAAACGAATTTGACAGCTTTGCACGATAATCTGAAATTTATTGTTGCGAAAAGTGATCATAATGAACAATAAACCGTTCAAACGTGAAAAAAACAATCATTTTGCATTCAAAAATCTTCTAAAAACTATTGAAATGCGCAACTGTTGATAAATTACCACAAAAAAAAGCCTTCGTTTTATAAATTTTTGCGTATTTACAATTTCAAAGTGTTTTGATAGTATATGGGCATAACAAGGAGATGAGTTGTGATCAACAAGCCTTCTGGTTATAAAAAAGACAATCACTTATATTTTGATAGACGGAGGGTTCCCTTAGCACGAAATTCGTAGAAATCCCTTTATACGATGTAATGTAACCCCATAACCCCAAACCCCAAAACATAGGAATCCTCCACTCCCCCCTTCTTAACAGCCTGTCGCATAAGCGACGGGCTGTTTTTATGTTCTGAAAAACAGGGGGATTTAGAGTTTCATATTGGATGCGCTTATGGCGTTACCGAGTTCTGTGAGACTTTCCACGAAGGCTGCGTATTTGCATATGTCAGTCATCTTAGATTTTCTTTTGCTATTTCCGAGAATGCTATAGATATAATCTCTTGACTGTTCGATTATATATGTTGGCGTTGTGTCGTGCTCGTTGTTGAATAACATGGATTTGAAGTTCTGAAAAAAAGAATAAATTTCATAATCTATAGAATTGTCATTCCGCTGCATGTATTCGAGAAGCATATCGATATAGCGCAAAGCTGAGTGTACGTACAGGATAGAGTTTTCGTTTATGTACAGTACGGTTTCCGGCACAAAGAAAGATGGATGTGCGAAACCTTTTATGCTGTGCAGGGCTTCCATTTTCTGGGTGGCTGACTGGTTGAACGAGTAACGGTTTTTGTATTGTTCAATGATAGAGAGCGTGTCCGCTGAATTATTTTTTGCTATTACGCGCCGTCTCTCGTTGATGTACAGTTTTAACTCCAATAGAAGAAAATATATATCCGGGGATGAAAAACGCTGCGAGTTTTTGATATACGGAAATGAACCTGTCATTCTTCTGAAAAATGAGTCTGCTGTGGCATAATTGTTTATTATGCTGATGGCGGCATCTACATTGAAATTCTGGACAAATTCCCTGGTTGCGGGCTGATACACTGTCTCGTTGTCAATGCGGGATACATAGGAACTAAGAAAGATTATCTTCTCTTCTGCGGTGAGTTCGTATCCGTTGAGGTTACAATAATTGATGGCGGAACAGGGGGCATCGGTTTGTGTTTCGGCATTGTTTAAGTCTGTCATAATGATCTCCTTTGTTTTTGTATGGATAAAAATGTAGCACTTTAACGCGATAAGTGGTAGGATATTTATGGATACAAAATTGTACAATATGTATAATTTTACAATGTATGAATAGCTAGAAGAATCAAGGGTTTATGCTGTGTACGACAATTGTGAGAGAGCCTTTAGGGGCAATTTAGGGGCAAAAAAATAAAAGATGACCAATCAGTGTGAAAACTGAGTGGTCATTTTTTTTAGTTGATAATTGATATTGTGTCGACAGCCGCATTGTCTTTTTGCTTCATTTTTTTAGTGATATGAATGTAAATAGCTTTTGTTATTTTGTCGTCATGGTGGCCTAGACGGCGGGATATCTGTTCTGCTGACATAGTTTCTGCCAGAATCGATGCGTGTGTGTGCCGCAGCTTGTGCGGAGTTATCTCTCTGCCAAGAACTTCAGAGGCGGCTGTCTTCAAGTGTAGGTTATAGGTTCCATAGGATAAATAGCCGCCTGTCTTCAAGTGTGGCATAAAAAGTGTGCTTTTAATTCCATTTTCAAACATAGCCTCTTTGCGCCATAGCCGCAGCTTTTTGATGAGTGTGAGCAATTCCGGTTGTATATGAATATCTCGAATCGAGTCCTTGGTCTTAGCGGACGTAGCATGCTTAGTAGAGGGATAGTAAGTCTTTGTAATGTGGATGGTCTTAGACTTGATATCCACATCTGAATCTTCAAGTGCCACAAGCTCCCCAATCCTCATGCCTGTAAGAATCAGAAAATAGGATATATAGTAGTCCTGCCAGTGGTTATTGTTTATTAAGTAATTAAGTAATTTTGTTATCTCATCATGTTCCAGATATTCATTGCTGATGTCATATACGTTTAGTATTTCGTCGGAGCTCTCTTCGCTGATATAGTCGAGTTTTAATAGTATATCATGATTTGAGTGATAGTCGTTTTTCACCCCCCATTTTAGAGCGAATTTCAGATATTTTATATATCCGTTTATTGTGCTGATTTTTTTACCGGTAGCAAGAAGTTGATCATATATATAGCGGGGAGAAAGTTTGTCAACGAGTACATCATTACCAATTGTGCTTACACAACGATATATATATGATTTCTCAGTTACAATTGTACTTTCTTTCCTTTTGCACTGCCGTAATGATGCTATATAAGCATCAGCCAGCTCCTTGAGCGTTGTATCTGATCTAACTGGTGATGCAGTCAACAGCTTATCTATTTTCCCCTGTAAAATTCTGGTTGCCTTGTTCTTATTCTGAGGTGATGCTTTAGGCATCGTTACAGTGACCTTCTTCACCTTCTCTGTGAGCGGATCCGTATATCTCTCACAGTATTTCACTGATCCATTTTTCTGTGTTTCACACCACATAATATCAACTCCTATCTAAAAATAGGCATAAAAAATAAGCCTATCAAAAGTGGAAGGCTTATGGTATAATGTAGTTTGCTGATACGGTTATTCATAAGCCTTCGGTTTGTGGGTAACTTCCCTCAGGTGTTGGTAGCACCTGGGGGATTTTTTATAATCACCTTCGTTATTTGAAGATGATGCTATCAATTATTAAATCATCTATAGACAGTTAGGATTTGCATACTGCCTGTATTTTTCCAAGTCAATAGTATTTCCATCTAGCAATTCCTGAACAATTTGTTCAAATATATTTCTACTAAATGTTTCATATAGAATCAAAAGTTTGTGATCCCAAAATGGTTTTGTTGTTGCAATTCTTGACATTTCTATAGCTGAATCAGCAATTCGGAATACCTTGTTTAAAACAGAAGAGTCGTATTCAGATGCTAGTTTATGCATATTTTCTGGAAAATAATCAATTACACTATAATCAGAGTATTTATGGAATTTGGATGTCCCGTTAATATCGAAATAAAGGGTGGCAATAAGATATGCCAGAGCCTCTTTCTTGTGTTCATGTTCTAATTCAAATTTATATCTATCAAAGTTAATGTTGCGCAATGTGCCATGCTGAAATTCGGAACTGTAATAGGAATATTTATCCGAATAAAGCCGCCACACAATATCATCTACAGATAAATAGGGTTGGCTTGCTTTTATTGTCTCAAATTCATGCAAAGTGAAGATGTGACAAGATAAATATTTCTGAACATCAATATAATAACGATAGTTATTTATATACTCCTGTCCTTTACTGGATAGAATGTAAACAGGAGATATATTCAATGCAGTAATAGGAATATTATCAACAATAATTTGTATTAAATCTTGTTTTTTTCCTGTAGATGGCAAATTGTGTTTTCTTAAAATATCTTTCAACTCTGATATTTTTAGTTTCTGTAGAGTAATAGATGGTGTTGCAGGAATAAGAAAGCCTGCATTAATTAACTGCTGGTGTCGTTCTAACGGATGATGGATATCCCAATTTGAAGAAACACCACGGGCATAGTCATCGTCACTATTACCTACGCATTTATTATTGATGTAATTAAGAAAACATACATCAGAACAAATTGATGTTGAATTCTGTCCAACCCAAGGATCATAGATGTTTTGGGTTGAAGATCCTTTTAATGATTTAAAAATATCTGTGAGTTTATTCATTTAACACCTCAAAACTTCCCTCTTAATTCTACGACCTTGCCAATTATTCTCACTGGCTTAGTCTCTATAGTTTCTTTGTCAAAAAACATCGGAGCATATGCAGGATTGTTGGATATAAGTTCTAACCCATCTCTATACTTCCTGAGCCTCTTGCAGACGGCGTCATCGCCGTTTACAAGAGCAATTACAGTATCGCCATTCTCGGCATCTTCCTGTTGCTTAACTATGACAACATCGCCATCCACAATACGAGGCTCCATACTGTCACCCTTTATTTTAAGTGCGAAGAAGTCGCCAGTCTTAGCAAGATCCTCGGATATTTCCTCAGTATCTATAATCTCCGTGATAGCATTTATTGGTATGCCAGCGGCGACACGACCGAGAACATTGATTGCAACACCAGCACGCTGTGATTTTGTACGTTCTTCTACTAAATCAGATTTTTCTATTCCAAAATAGTTAGCCATTAACTCTATTTTATCAATTCTAGGATATGTACGAGCATGTACCCAGTCGGAAAAAGTAGACATGCTAAACCCAAGTGTTTGGCATATTTCAGTTTGGGATATGCCGTTTTGACTAAGATAAAATCTTATGTTGTTTGCCATAATTTCTTTATTTCCAAGTGAACTCATGAGATTCACCTCCTCATGAATTCATTGTACGGCAAAAACGGAAATAAATCAACGAAAAATGAAAAAAATTCGGAAAAACCGTTGACAATTCGGTTAAACCGAACTATACTAGCCTCATACAAAGTCGAAAGGAGATGATAAAGTGTGTAAAATTCCTGATAAGATGAAAGTATCTTTAAAGATGGCAAGAGAACTCAAGCACTATACACAGGATGAGGCAGCCAAGCTAATCGGCATAAATAAAGATACATTGGGTAATTATGAGAGGGGGAAAAGCTATCCAGATATTCCTATCTTAAGAAAAATAGAAGAGGTTTATGGTATACCATATGATAGGCTTATTTTTTTGCCTCTTGACTTCGGTTTAACCGAAAATAAGGAATAAGAGAAAGGAGAGACATGATAAACAGCATAAATTCAAAGTTGGTAGACATAGCAGAGAAAACGAAAGATATAGAAGATTTCTCTGAGGTGAGGAAAGTTCTCACTGACGAGGAGATAATTTTCTATTATATCGCAAAGAACTGTGAATTGTCGGAAACGTATGACGGCGAGGAGCGCATTATCAAGGACATCTTAAAAGTACTTGGAGCAAAGAAATACTCGGTAAAGCACTCACTACACCTGCTCGATGTGGCAAAAGAGGTTCTTAAATCAATTGCCAGATTCGAGTTTTAGATCATCCACTTATCACCATGTTGTTTCTTGATTTCAGTAAATGAAATTTTATTCTTTACATAATCGTCAAGAAACTGTTCAGGTGTTGTGGCAGTTGATGTCTTGACTGTGTAAGCCAGTGCAATGTCTTCAATATTTGCCAAGGCATCTTTAAAGGAATCTTTTGACATAGTTTCACCTTCTTTCGTATGAATTGGTGTTGGTAGCACCTACGGAAATTATAGGGTGAAATGGTGAGGACTACAAGAGAAAGGAGAGGCATGACAACAGAGGAGTTAAACAAAACATTGAAAGCAAATGACCTGAAAGCCATCAAAAAAGAGATGAAGAACGAAAAAATCCTAGAAGAACGAAAAGCCTTCCAGGAGATTTTCCCAGTTTCAGATGATGAAGTGAAGTTCTTTGAACATCTTTACAAGAAGGAACGCAGATACAGAACCGCAATTCTTATCCTAAGCCTAATATGCGTAGGACTATTACTGTTAGTACTGATGTAATTATGGAAACAACTATAGGAGTTACAAATGATGAAAGCATTCCATAAAAAGCTTTATTCCTTTTCCATATAAGATAACGGCCATAATACCAGGTTATAGAATATGTACCATCAGGTATTTGTTCACCTATTTCATTTCGCTGACCAGAGTAGTTGGCTTTAATGAAACGAATTCCAAGTAAATAGTCTTTAGAATCGCCTAAAAACTTTTCGGTTGTTTTCTTTTTGAGTTTGGTAATAAAGAGTTTATATTTTTCTTCCAAATTTAGGGTGACTTTATCGTAATCGTATTCATACATAGAGCGAACCTCCTTAGTTTTTTACCATTGTAACACATAACAAGAAAGGAGATCATAGATGTTCAAAAAGATTAAGAAGAAACTCAAGGAGCCGTACTTCATGGAAGATCTTTGGTGCGATTATATCAGACCTGCAGTGATGGGACTGATAGGAGCAGCCATAGGCATAGCTACAGTAATCGTAATAAGACTGTTGTGATGACGGCGCATATAACAGGAAAGGAGATGAGAGCAATGAGCAGAGCAACAGCAGGCCTGCAGGTGACAGGTATAAGTTACATAAAAGCATCACCTTATGTCAGTAAGTCTCAGATGATGCAGATGTTTAACATATCTCAGAGCACCGCAAGCCGCAGAATATCTGATCTGGACAGATATGTTCAGAATGGCAGATATGGACCATACACAATCTTGGATGGAGCTGGTGTGACATGGGTGAACTACTTAGCATTGGTTGACTATCTGAGATATAAGAAAGAGCTTGATAAGGGCTACAGAGTACCACCATTTGACCCCGGAAAAGTTGCAAAAGCTATTGGATGGGGTGAGATGACATCAGATATGAGGTAACACGAAAAAAGCACCTTTGGACTGCAATCCGCCGGTGCATAGAAAAATACTCAAGAAAATCATAGCAGAAAAGGGGAAGAAAAGCAATGAAGAGGAGAAACATGGACACGAAGGTAATAAGCACATCATGTCTGGCCGTAATGGCTGTGGTGCTTATGGGGCTTGTGTATAAGATGGTGACAGATTTCAGATGGTTTGTGACCATATCGACAGGAATGCTCATCTTGTACATAATCGGCACTATGGCGATAGAGATCGGTTTGTACTACATCGTCCTTGCCATGAAGGACATAGACGATGCAAGGGAAGCCATGGAGGATAGGTTGAATGGTTGAGATGCAGATACTTGGAAGCCACGAAGAATGGCTTAAGGCACGAACAAAGATAGGTGGTTCAGATGCCTCGGCGATCGTGGGCATGAATCCTTGGAGAGATAATGTCAGCCTGTGGCGGGAGAAAGTCAACAATCTGCCGCCGGTGGATATATCCGATAAGGATTGTGTCCGCTATGGAGTAGCCGCTGAGCCGCTTCTTAGAGCCTTATTTGCTCTAGATTATCCAGAATTTGAGGTTATGTACGAGGAGAACAACATCTGGTTCAATGATCGCTATCCGTGGGCGCACGCAAGCCTTGACGGATGGCTTGTTGAAAAGGACACAGGATGCAAAGGAATACTGGAGATCAAAACAACAGAGATCCAGTCGGCAAGCCAGAAAAAGAAATGGGGCACACCATATGATCCGAGCTTGCCGCAGAACTATTATGCACAGATACTTCACTATTTGATGGTCACAGAGTATGACTTCGTGATGCTGGTAGGACAGCTCAAGACAAGGCTCACTGATAAGAATGGGGATCCTGTGATGGTCAAGACAACAATGCATTACAGGGTTAACCGGTCAGATGACGGAGTCGAAGAGGGCATACAGAGACTTGCGGAGGATGAGAGTAGGTTCTGGGAGCAGGTACAGGCAAAGAAAGAGCCACCACTGATACTCCCGGAAATATGAAAGGAAATGGCATGTATTACAACGAATGTCCACAGTGCGGTGCTTGCCTGGATCCAGGCGAACATTGTGACTGTGAAGAGGAGAGACAGCGACAGACACAGCGTATCATGTCGATGATACGTGAGAATAAGGAGAGTCACCAGATGGAGCTGGTGCTGAATTAGGAGGTTAAAAATGGAATTAAGAGTTAATGAGGTAGCGATACCAGAGAAGATTGATTTTAACTATGAGGAGCTCAAGGCTGAGCTTACATCTAAGGTCTCATTTTATGAGACGCTTGTCTACACAGATGATCAGATCAAGGATGCAAAGGCAGACAAGGCCAATCTGAACAAGCTGAAGAGAGCCCTCAATGATGAGCGCATCAGAAGAGAGAAAGAATACATGCAGCCGTTTAATGTGTTTAAGGCTCAGATCAACGAGATCATAGGCATTATAGACAAGCCTATAGCGGTGATAGATGAACAGGTCAAGGCATTCGATGAGAAGCGCAAGGCTGAAAAGCAGAAAGCCATTGAAGAGCTGTTTGCGACTATAGGCTTCCAGAACTTCGTAACGCTTGAGAAGATACAGGATCCTAAGTGGTTGAATGCTTCGGTATCAATGAAGAGTATCGAAGATCAGATGAAGTCAAGGATGTATGAGATTGGCAACGGAGTGCTTACACTCAGCCAGCTTCCGGAGTTCGGCTTTGAAGCTACAGAGGTATTCAAGGAGACGCTTGATATTAACAAGGCCATTTCAGAGGCTAAGAGGATGTCAGAGATTGCCAAGGCAAAGGCAGAAGCTGAGGCAAGGAGAAAGGCTGAGGAAGAGTCACGAAAAGCAGCAGAAGAGGCAAGACGAAAGGCTGAGGAAGAGCGCAAGGCACAGGAAAAGGTTGCCGAGGAGCAGAGAGCCGCAATGGCAAAGGCTATGACACCACCTGAGGATGCACAGCCAGCACCAGTAGAGGAATCACAGCCGGAACCACAGAAGATGGTAGTCAAGTTTGAGGTTGAACTTACAACGGATGATGCAGCAGCCTTGAGAGAGTTCTTCCAGAGCAGAAATATAACATTTAGAGCGATTAAGTAGGAGGTAACAAGATGATTAAGTCAGAAACAGGAACAGTATCAATGAGAGGAACAACACCGGTTCTTGTATCGGAGTTGGCATTTATGGTGAAGGGAATGAGAGAATCCTTTGCTAAAGAGTATGGAGAGTCAGCTGCAGAAGAGCTGATAAGCAGAGCAATGGAAGCATCCAGAGCTGAGGGAGACCTTGACGAGATTATGAAGGGGCTTATAAATGATACGTTTGACATATTGTCCAAAGCAAGAAGCAACAGGGACAACACAGGGGAAATGCCACAGGCTCTGAAAGAGGTACTGCGCAAGATGTTAGAAGATACGATTATGCATTAGGAGGATCAAGATGATTGTATTAAATAAAGGTTCAGTACAGTTGGAAGGGTCAACAATAATGTTGATCGCTGAAATGATAACAGCCATAAGCGGAGTGCGATCTATCGTTGAAGAAGATTTTGGAACAGATGTGGCAAATCAGTTTATAGACAAGGCTGTAGAGATTGCAAAGCAGAATAACAGCGAGATTGATATTTTAGAATTGGCAACCGAGTTAGCGGAGGTAGAAAATAATGGCAGTAAATAACAGTTTAGTAGCAAAAAGTAAAGCACAGCAGAATCTGGGAATTACAGAGTATCTTACAAAAGATGCAATCAAGAATCAGATCAACAAGGTGGTTGGTGGAAAGAATGGACAGAGGTTTATATCTGCTATCGTATCAGCATATAATACCAACCCTACACTTCAGGAGTGCACGAATCAGTCGATTCTTTCAGCTGCACTTCTCGGCGAGAGCTTACAGCTTTCACCATCTCCACAGCTCGGACATTATTACATGGTCCCATTCAACAATACAAAGGCTGGTGTCAAGGAAGCTCAGTTCCAGATGGGATATAAGGGATATATTCAGCTGGCTATCCGTTCTGGTCAGTATAAGAGACTGAATGTTGTCGCAATCAAGGAAGGGGAGTTGGAATACTTCGACCCACTCAACGAGGACATCAAGGTTAATCTCATGGTTGATGATTGGGACAAGCGTGAAGAGGCTGAGACAATCGGCTACTATGCAATGTTTGAGCTTGTGAACGGATTCAGAAAGACAATGTATTGGAGTAAGGCTCAGATGCTTGCTCATGCGGACAAGTATGCACCGGCATTCTACAAGGACGCTGGAAAGGTCAAGACAAAGTACGGAGAGAAGCAGAGAGTATCATATGCTGACTATGAGGCTGGCAATTATGATCCGAGAGATTCATGGATGTATTCATCATTCTGGTACAAGAATTTTGATGGAATGGCTTACAAGACAATGCTCCGTCAGCTAATCAGTAAGTGGGGAGTAATGAGCATAGATCTCCAGAAAGCATTTGAGGGTGACATGGCAACCTTGGACGCTGAGGGACATCCTACATACGTTGAGAATGACAATGATGAGTATGTGGAAGCCACAGCAACAGAGATGAATGAACCAGAAGCACAGACTCCACAGGCAGAGCCACAGGATACTCAGAACAATGCTCAGAATACACAGAACAGTGTTCAGAATCCACAGCCGACACCGGCAGAAAATCCACAGCCAGAGATGAACGCTGCCGAGGCGGCACTGTTCGGAAGTTTCAAGTAGGTTACATTGACATTACATAATACATCACAACACGCAGCGTAATGTCTTAGCATATATCCCTGTTGCTCTTATTTTAGGGCGACAGGGGGAAAGGAGTAACAATGGCTTGGAACAGATCACGAGCTAAATACGGCAACAGGAAGGTTGTTGTAGATGGCATCACATTTGACAGCAAGAAAGAAGCTCAGAGATATACAGAACTGAAGCTTCTGGAGAAAGCTGGCAAGATAACCGGTTTACAGCTCCAGCGTGAATTTGAACTGATACCAGCTCAGAGAGAAAAGACAGACCAGATATACACAAAGGGACCTAATAAAGGCAAATTCAAGCCAGGAAAGGTTATAGAACAGAAGTGTTCATATAAGGCCGACTTTGTGTACTGGGAACTGGAAAACAACAGCATGGTTGTGGAAGATACAAAGGGCATGAGAACAAAGGAATACATCATAAAGCGCAAGTTGATGCTTTATAAGTATGGAATAAGGATCAAGGAGGTGTGAGCCACATGGGAAATAAAGGGAGCTTTGTCTTTTATACCGAATATAGAGAGCATTTGTCGATGCTGCCACCGGAGCAGGTCGGCGAGTTAATGTTTGCTCTGATGGACTACCAGGAGACAGGCGAAGTTCCGGATCTTCCAAAAGGTAGTGCACTTGCCATGTGTTTTTCTTTTATCAAGGCACGCATGGACAAGGACAACTCCAAGTATGAGGAAAAATGTGAGCGCAACAGATCAAATGGCAAGAAGGGCGGCAGACCTACAAAGGAAACGGATAATTCTGAAACCGAGGAAAACCCAAATAAACCGAATGGTTTTACTGAAAACCGAACGGTTATTTCTGAAACCGAGGAAAACCAAACCGAACCCAGAAAAGCCGATAATGATAATGAATATGATAATGATAGTGATAATGAGGAGTATATACATACTCCTACTAAGGCACGTGCATGCGCACATGCGGAGGTAGAGAAGCCACGTAAGAAGTCTGAACCGGTCAAGTATAGCGATGATCCAGAGCTGGACGAGGCTATTCATGAATACATAAAGTTTCGTAAGGGTATCAAGAGTCCCATGACCGATAGAGCAATCACATTGACTATAAACAGGCTCAACAGTCTATCACACGATAAGAATGAGCAGATAAAAATAATCAATCAGTCTATTATGCGTGGCTGGAAATCAGTATATCCGCTTGAGGATGACGGCAAGAGCCGAGGGCAGCCACGGAACGTGAATCCAAATGGATTTGCAAACTTCAAACAGACAGATCATTCTGAGCAGCTTGGACAGCTTGAGAAGATGCTGGCTGATGAGCTGAACAATAATAAATAACACACGAAAGGAGCCGAACCTCCGGCCGGGGTAATGCTATAGCGGGTTCCTGAGAAGTGAATGACATACAGAGAGTTTTTAGAGAGCAAGATAGAGCTTGCTACTGACAGCGGCTTTGAGGTCGATAAGAGCCGCATAAATAAAGCCCTAAAGCCACATCAGAGTGATGCGGTGGCATGGGCGCTGAAGGGTGGACGTAGAGCCTTGTTTGAGTCGTTTGGGCTTGGCAAGACTGCACAGGAAATAGAGTTTTGCCACCTTGCAGCAGAACATACCGGCGGTAGAGCGTTGATTGTATTACCACTTGGAGTTAAGCAAGAGTTTACCCGGGATGCGGTGGAACTGCTCGGATATGAGAAGCCTGAATATTGCCGAACCATGGAAGAGGTTGAGGCAAGCACGAGTCAGATCGTTCTGACGAACTATGAGAGAGTGAGAGACGGAGATATAGATCCATCGTATTTTGCGGCAACCTCACTTGATGAAGCATCCGTGCTTAGATCATTTGGGTCTAAGACATACCAGACGTTCCTTGACAAGTTCAAAAATGTACCTTACAAGCTCGTAGCGACCGCTACACCATCACCGAACAAGTACAAGGAGCTTATACACTATGCTGGATATCTTGAAGTCATGGACACAGGACAGGCACTTACAAGATTTTTCCAGAGGGATTCAACAAAGGCAAATAACCTGACACTGTACCCAAACATGGAAGATGAGTTCTGGCTGTGGGTTTCCAGTTGGGCATTGTTCATCACAAAGCCATCGGATCTCAATCCAGATTATTCCGATGACGGCTATGTGCTCCCTCCACTGGATGTGAGGTGGCACGAGATACCAATACACTACGGAGATTCAGTTGACAGGGACGGCCAGATGGAGCTTTTCACTCAGGCTAGTACAGGACTTAAAGAAGCCGCAAAGATCAAGCGTGAGAGCATAGATGCCAGGGTTGAGAAGATGAAGGAGATAGTTGATAGCTCTCCGGAAGACCATTTTATTCTATGGCACGATCAGGAAGCAGAGAGACACGCTATTAAGAAAGCTCTGCCGGAGACAGTGGACATATACGGATCCATGGACTACGACCTCAGAGAGCAGAGAGTCATAGACTTCAGTAATGGCAAGACAAGGTTATTTGCCACCAAGAAGTCAATCAGTGGTTCAGGCTGTAACTTCCAGCGGTTCTGTCACCGGGAGATATTTGTTGGAATTGACTATGAGTTCAATGACTTCATACAGGCGGTGCACAGGTGTTACAGGTTCCTGCAGCAGGACACAGTAGTTATAGACATCATCTACATGGAGAATGAGCGGGAGATCAAGGACGCACTGATCGAGAAGTGGAAGAATCATAATCACATGGTCAAGAAGATGATCGAGATCGTGAAGAAATATGGCCTTGATTCGGCAAACAAGACGGAGAGATTGGAAAGGAAGATGGGTGTGGAAGGTACAAGAGAAGAGAGAACGGTAAGAGGCAAGCATTATGAGGCTGTGTATGGCGACTGTGTGGAAGAGACAAGGGCAATGGAGAGCAACAGTGTTGACCTGATACACACATCAATACCATTTGGCAACCACTACGAGTATTCAGCAAATTATAACGATTTCGGACACAATCAGGATACAGAGAGGTTCTTTGACCAGATGGACTTCCTGACACCGGAGCTTTTGAGGGTGCTGAAGCCGGGAAGAGTGGCGGCCATCCACGTTAAGGATAGAGTGCTGTTTGGAAATGCAACAGGCACAGGCATGCCGACTATTGAGCCATTCCACGCTGACTGCATAGAACACTATATGCGTCATGGCTTCCAGTATTTTGGAATGATAACAGTGGTTACGGATGTTGTACGAGAGAATAACCAGACATATCGCCTTGGATGGACTGAGCAGTGCAAGGACGGCACCAAGATGGGGGTGGGATGTCCGGAATACATTTTGCTGTTCCGTAAGCTGCCAACGGACCACAGCAAGGCATACGCTGATGAGCCTGTCACAAAGTCCAAAGACGAATACACAAGGGCACAGTGGCAGATAGATGCTCATGGATACTGGAGAAGTTCAGGAGACAGGCTGATAAGCAAAGAGGAGCTTGAGGGTGTATCTGTGGACAACTTACAGAGAGTGTACAGACAGTACAGCAGAGAGCACGTATACAACTATGAGGAGCATGTGGCACTTGCAAAGTACCTGGATACAGATGGCAGGCTTCCAGCCACATTCATGGTGGTAGCTCCGGGATCTTGGAATCAGCTTGAGGTATGGGACGACATCAACAGGATGAGGACACTCAACACGACACAGAGCAGACGAAGGGCAACGATGCACGTGTGCCCGCTGCAGCTTGATATTGTTGAGAGGATTATCAACAGGTACAGCAATCCGGGCGATGTGGTATATGATCCGTTCGGCGGTCTTATGACAGTACCAATGATGGCGGTGAAGATGCACAGGTTCGGCAAGGGGTGCGAATTGAATCCGGATTACTTCAGGGATGGAGTTGGATATCTGCAGTCTGAGGAGAATGAGGTGGATTCACCGACGTTGTTTGATTTCCTGGAGGTGGGCGACGAGTGATAAACGGAGAGCTTATCGTTGATAACTTCGCTGGAGGTGGTGGAGCATCAACAGGAATTGAGATGGCTACAGGGTACAGCGTTGATATAGCTATCAACCATGACCCGGAAGCCATCAGGATGCATAAGGTCAATCATCCAAACACAAAGCATTACTGTGAAAACGTGTGGGCGGTTGACCCTGTGAAAGCCTGTGAGGGACACCCGGTAGCTCTTGCCTGGTTCTCCCCGGACTGTAAGCATTTCAGCAAGGCCAAGGGTGGCAAGCCAAAGGATAAGAACATCAGAGGCCTTGCATGGGTAGCATGCAGATGGGCGGCACTTGTGAGACCGAGAGTGATTATGCTTGAGAATGTCGAAGAGTTCAAGACATGGGGACCGCTCAACAGAGGACATCATCCAATAAAGGCAAAACAGGGAGATACATTCAGGCAATTTGTAAAGCAGCTCAATGAGCTGGGGTATGAGGTACAGTTCAGAGAGCTTGTGGCGGCAGACTACGGAGCACCGACTAAAAGAAAAAGGTTCTTTATGATCGCAAGGTGTGATGGTGTACCTATCATGTGGCCAAAGCCTACGCATGCACCGGCAGACAGTGAAGAGGTCAAGGCGGGACTGCTCAAGCCTTATGTTGGGGCATATACACAGCTTGATTTCAGCCTGCCATGTCCGAGCATCTTTGATACATCAGAGGAGATCAAGGAGAAGTACGGCATTCGGGCGGTGAGGCCACTTGCACCAAAGACTATGCAGAGGATTGCAAGAGGGCTGAAGAAGTTCGTTCTGGATAATCCGGAGCCGTTTATAATTCAGTGCAATCACGGCGGTGAGAGAAAGCCACAGGACATAAGAGATCCAATGCCGACAATCACAGGCAAGCACGGATATGGAGTTGTAGAACCGAGGCTTGCGCCTTATATGGGAACAAATACAACCAATCATCCCGGTGGAAATTGCAGAGAACCGATACATACGATTACCACAGGGAATCAGCAATGTCTCATAAGCCCTACACTTATCCAATACCATTCGGAGACCAATTCAGATGAGGTAAGAGGTCAAGGCATAGAGAATCCGATCATGACAGTGGACAGTTCAAACAGATATGGCCTTGTGACTTCGTTCCTCAGCAAGTTTTACAAGACAGGGATAGGACAGGATGAGAGAGAACCGCTGCATACAGTGACAACATCAGCCGGACATTTTGGAGAGGTCAGAGCATTCCTGATTAAATACTACGGAGAGGGTACAGGACAAGATATAGAACAGCCGCTTGACACAGTGACATCAAGAGACCGGTTCGGACTTGTAACAATCCAAGGCGTTGAGTATCAGATTGTGGATATTGGTCTCAGAATGCTTGAGCCAAAGGAGTTATATGGGTGCCAAGGGTTTCCGGATGATTACATCATAGATCATGACAACACAGGTAAGACATATTCAAGAAGTGAACAGGTTAAGAGATGTGGAAATGCAGTCTGTCCACCTATACCGGCGGCGATGGTGAGATCAAATCTTCCGGAGCTGTGTGTAAGGAAGAGGATGCCAAACATGAGGATAAGCGAAGAAGAGAACGGACAGTTGTGTTTTGTATAGATAGTAGGAGGTTTTAGATGAACGATTTGAAGATATTTGAGAATAAAGAATTTGGAAAGATTAGAACAGTAATAGAGAACGGCGAGACTTGGTTTATCGGGAAGGAGGTGGCTGACATTCTTGAATACGCAAACACAGCAAAGGCAATTAGGGATCATGTTGATGAAGAAGATAAGCTGACCGAACGAATCGTTCTGTCAGGTCAGAATCGAGAAGTGATATTTATCAATGAATCAGGGTTATACAGCCTTATCCTTTCAAGCAAGCTGCCAAATGCAAAGAAGTTCAAGAAGTGGGTGACAAGTGAGGTGCTTCCATCCATCCGCAAGAATGGCGGGTACATAGCCGGGCAGGAAACCATGTCGGATGATGAACTTATGGCCAGAGCCTTACAGGTGGCTCAGAACAAGATACTTGAGAGGGACAAGCAGATAGAGACCATGAAGCCAAAGGCAATATTCGCTGATGCGGTTGCAGCAAGTCATACATCAATTCTGATCGGAGACCTTGCAAAACTGATTAGCCAGAATGGTGTGAACATCGGTCAGAAACGCTTGTTTAAGTGGTTGCGTGATAATGGCTACCTCATCAAAAGAGAGGGCTCAGATCGAAATATGCCAACTCAGAGAAGCATGGAGATGAAGCTGTTTGAGGTGAAGGAAAGCACCATAAGCAATCCAGACGGCTCAGTCAGGATCACTAGGACACCAAAGGTTACAGGCAAGGGACAGCAGTATTTTGTGAATAAGTTCCTTGCTATCTGAAAGGAGAGATCACATGACAGAATTTGAGATAGATGCAATATTTAACACCATCTGCCGACCGGGGCAGGTGGTGAAGATACTCACAAAGAGCGGAAAAGAGGAAAATATCCCTATAAGGGTTTGGAAGCGCTGGACAATCATCAAGGTATATGAGCACCATGTACTGATGCAGAGCGAAAAGGGCTACAAGGAGAGCTTCAGCAACACAGACATAAGAGAGATGATCAGGAAGGGGGAAATACGATGGAAATAACACCAGAGAGAATAGAGAATTGCAAAACTTGCAAATACAAATATAGAGACGAGTCACAGGAACCATGCGCACACTGCACCAAGAATGCAGTTGACAACTATGAGCCGATGACCAACGGCGACTACATCAGGTCGCTTGGTGATGCGGATCTTGCGCCGATCATCATGTGTCCGAGTGAGGTTGGATTTGACGAGATTGGATTTGACGAGATTGTGTGTCAGAGGGGTAAGCAACATTGCATAGAATGTACCCGCAGATGGCTTGAGGCGGAAAGGAAGGTTGAGGAGTGATGAACAATGAGTGAAGAATTAAAGCCGTGCCCGTTTTGCGGTGGGAAAGCTGAAATGAATTATGAACGAATTCCGGGAGAAGATAAGGGATTTTGGGCACAGATTATCTGCAATAATTGCCACGGAAGAAGCGGTGGAACATGGGCGGGTTCTTATAATGCCGCAGAGAGAAAAGAAATTAAAGCATGGAACAGGAGAGTGAACGATGAGTGGTAAATATGTAAGGGTAGATAATGTGATGGAACTCATAAATACTTCTAATCGTGGAACCTGTGATTACTTTATCGTAGATCAGATTGAAGAATTATGCAGTTCAGAAAAAATATACGATGTGGATGCGGTTGTGGAGCAGTTAGAAAATGAGCGAAAGTTTTGGGAGAATGCATACGACGGGAATTTGGGAAAAGAGAAAGCAAGAAGTTATGGGCATGCAATCGAGATTGTGAAAGGTGGCGGTGTAGATGTCAATTAAACCGATTTTATTCAATACTGAGATGGTTCGGGCAATTTTGGACGGGAGAAAGAGTTGCACTAGACGAATTGTGAAACATGATGTTGAAGCGATTCTGAATAGTCCGTATCACAAAGAGCATACAGAGGTGGAGGATGAGCAGATTATTAGCAAGTTATGTATACCGCCATATCAGCCGGGTGATATTTTGTATGTCCGGGAAACATTTATTCAGGTAGCAGCTAACATCTTTTGGTACAAGGCAGATGATAAATTATGGATGTCAAAAGATTTACTTTGGAAGCCATCCATTCACATGCCGAAAAAAGCCGCACGTATCTGGCTTAAGGTTACGGATGTGAGGGTGGAGCGGTTGCAGGAAATTACAGAGGATGGAGTGTGGGATGAAGGATTTAAATTTAAACCGCCATGCTTAACCAGAGTATCAGCAGATGGACATACTTGCGATTTAGATGGTCCATGTATGAGCAGTATTAAATATTGCGACATGACTATGGGAGAGCTGTTTGGTAGGGAAGTTTGGAACAGCACCATCAAGAAATCCGACCTTGATTACTACGGTTGGAGTGCGAATCCGTGGGTGTGGGTAATAGAATTTGAACGATGCGAAAGAGGTGGAGTAGATGAAAGATAGATGCCTATTCAAGGCGAAAATTTGTAATGGAGAGTGGGTTGCAGGATTTTTACATTGTAAGGAAAATAAATGGTATATCAGCAATAAAGCAGGGGCACCATTTGCATTTGAAGTGCGACCAGATACTATCTGTCAGTGCACAGGCTTGAAAGATAAGAACGGCAAGCTGATATGGGAGAATGATGTTATAAAATATCATTTTGGCAATGCATATGCACAAATCAGATATGGAGCATATCAAAGCTGCTTTGATAATCAAAAAACGGAGCACATAGGATTTTATGTGGATTGGTCAGAGAGCAGGAATTATCGCAAAGACTTAGGATATTGGATAAACATGGTTAATGCAGAGGTCGTTGGCAACATCTTTGACAATCCGGAATTGATAAAGGAGACTATATAGAATGGCATATGCAGGCAAATGCGATAGATGCGGCGGGTTCTATGACCTGCCGTTTGAACACGGAGCGCCGATAAGGGCAAGGATGGTTGATGTGTTCGATGATCCAGTAGAGACAAAGGATCTATGCCCAGACTGTCTGGAAGAACTACGAGATTTCCTTGATGGGGCACAGCTCAATGATCCGCTTGAAGAAAGACAGATAGGGTTTAAGACACAGACAGATCCATATAATCACTTGATGAAAAGATTTACCCGGAAGGAGTGAGAGGATGGCAAAATCAGATAGAAAGCTACACGAAGCAAGAATGGCGGGGGCTGCATGGCTGATGAATGTCATCAAGACACAGGGCATGGAAGTGAAGGAAGAAACAGGTTTGGATTTCACCATCCGGGAGAACAAGTAGGAGGTGAGACGGTGAAAGCAAAAGAGTATTTGAAACAGGTGAAGCTTCTGGATGTTAAGATCAGACAGAGGAAGATAGAGCTTGCAGGACTCAAGGAAGATGCAACTTGCACCGGTGCATTTGATTATTCATCAGAAAAGGTACAGACAAGCGCTAAGGCTGATTCTATGAGCAAAAAGGTGGCAAAGTATGTTGACCTTGAGAAGGAGATTCATGAGGACATAGAGCGGTTCACGGAGCTCAAGCATAAGATCATAGGACAGATACATATGCTGGACGAACCGAAGTACGTCAATGTATTGTTCATGAAATATATTGAATATAAGGACCTGAAGGAGATTGCCAAAGAACTTGATTATTCATATGGCAGGACAAAACATATACATGGTTTTGCACTTGAGGCATTTAGAATTAAGGTCTTGGAAAACTCAGCACCAAATAGCACCATTTAGCACCACATAGCACCTAGCAAACGTGGTATACTAGTATGGTAAAATTATATTGATTCATAAGGGACATGACCGTTTGCCATTTCGGTTGTGTCCCTTTTCTTGTGCCCAGTGGTTAAAAATGTAAACTCCTTAAGTTAAATGTGAAAATGTCGTTGTTGATTCTCTCCCCCACTGGGCTATTTTGTTTGAGGTGTGAGATATGAGTAAGATTAAAAGATTCGAGGTTGTGAGACCTGAATATAGTTTTGAATACATACATCCTGCACTTGGTAGATTGGCATTACCAATAGCCATGTTAAGGGTGATGGTTAAATGCACTAAGATATATAAACTTCAGCCGACTATAAAGCTGGGTGGGGAGGTAATAAGTGTGTGTAAACCGCTGTACAAGATTGTGATCCCGAAGAGAGTAAGAAAGGAACAGAAGTAATAGAGAGAAGGTGTGACATTATGGCTAAACTTACAGCTAAACAGCAGAGATTCTGTGATGAATACTTGATTGACCTTAATGCCACACAGGCAGCTATAAGGGCGGGGTATTCAAAGAAAACAGCATATAAGGCAAGTGATTGGCTGAATGAAAAAAGCCAAGAAAAACCAAGTTCAAAATTTAATAGAGCTATGAGGGAGTACATAGACAATAGACTGGCCGAGAAAGAAAAAGCGTTGATTGCTGATCAGAATGAGGTCTTAAAGTATCTCACAGCAACCATGAGACGAGAAAAGAAAGAGTGCATTGTTGTAACGACCAGCGAAGAACGTTCGATTTATGCTCCAGATGATAACGGCACAATGAGAAAACAGACAGTCAAGAAAGAGACGCCACAGATCGTGGAGATACCGGCAAGGCTGTCAGATGCCAATAAGGCAGCGGAGCTCCTTGGTAAAGCATATGGCTTATATACCGAGAAGGTAGAGGCTGATGTAGATATGGACCTCAACATCAACATCGACTACGGCGATGATGACGATACCGGCGGTGGTGGTGCTGATTGAATATTGACGTAAAAGCAAATCCGGGGTTCAAGGAAGTAGACCGGAGCAAGAAGCGATATATCGTGATGAAAGGCTCTGCCGGATCAGGGAAGAGTGTTGATACGGCACAGAATTACATACTGAGGCTGATGCAGGACAAGGGCAGAAACCTTGTTGCGATGCGAAAATCCGATATTACCAACCGAGACAGTACATTTGCTGAACTGACCGGCTCTCTTTATAAGATATTTGGAGATAAGGTTGATAATTATTGGAAAATCAACAGAAGTCCTCTGATTCTCACATGCAAAAGCAATGGAAACCAGATCATTTTCCGTGGTATGAATGATGACAGGCAGCGTGAAAAGCTGAAATCAATCACATTCCCAAGGGGAAAGCTCACGGACGTATGGCTTGAAGAAGCAACAGAGTTTACACAGGCAGATGTGGAAATTATAGATGATAGATTGCGTGGAGAGCTACCACCAGGGCAGTTTTACCAGATAAGAATGACCTTCAATCCAGTAAATAAGAATCACTGGATAAAGAAGGTCTTTTTTGATAGATACGATCCCGATGTACTGACGCATCACAGTACATACCTGGGGAATCGTTTCATCGATGCGGCATATCACCGCCGTATGGAGCGTAGAAAGGAAGTAGACCCGGAAGGTTACAAGATATATGGCTTGGGTGAATGGGGTGAGATAGGCGGCCTGATACTTCATAACTGGGAAGTTGCTGAGGTATCTCAGAACCTCAATGATTATGATGATATTGCAGTAGGACAAGACTTTGGATTCAACCATGCCAATGCCATTCTTCTCCTTGGCATTAAGGATGACAACATATATATCATAGATGAGATATATGTGCATGAGAAAGAGACGGCGGAGATTATTCCACTGGCGATTCAACATGCTATACCAACGAATAAGACTATGTGGTGTGATAGTGCAGAGCCTGACAGGATAAAGACCTGGAAGGGTGCTGGCTATCGTGCAAAGGGCGTTGACAAGGGCGGTGCTGCTGGATCTGTCAAGGCTCAGATAGACTGGCTCAAAGGTGTGGTCGATAAGAATCACATTATACGACGAAGAATATATGTTGCTCCTCATTGTGTAAACACGATCAAGGAGCTGCAACAGTGGAAATGGAAAAAGGATGAAAAGACAGGCGAATATCTTGATGAGCCTGTACCGGTGATGGACGATGCAATGGCAGCTCTTAGGTACGGCATTGAGGGATGGCGTAAGCCTCGTTCATGGCTGTTTTAAATTGACATGAAGGAGATGGAAGAATGCTAACCCCTGACGAGATAAAAGAATTGATAGACAGTGATCGCACATCAGAAAAAAAGCAGTTTGCCCGGACAGGTGAAAGATACTATGACGGCGATCATGACATAAAGAAGTATAGAATGTTTTACTACAATGCGGACGGCGAACTGGTAGAGGACAAGACCAGAAGCAACGTGAAGATATCGCATCCGTTCTTCACAGAGCTGGTTGACCAATGCACCCAGTACATCCTATCAGGGGATGGCATTGTAAAGTCCAACGATCCTGAGCTGCAGAAACACATGGACAAGTATTTTAACAACAATGATGAGTTCATGTCTGAGCTTTCTGACGCTATCACAGATATGCAGGTCAAAGGCTTTGCGTATATGTACGCGTACAAGAATGCCAAGGACATGATGTCATTTGCAAATGCTGACAGTATCGGAGTTATTGAGGTAAGAGCTAAGGACACAGATGATGGCTGTGCATACACGATTTACCACTATACGGACAGGATAGACAAAGGGCACAAGACCATCGAGAGAATACAGGTCTGGGATGACAAACAGACATATTATTATGTCCAGGTTGATAATGGGACGGTGGTGCTAGATGACACTGAGCCAATCAACCCTAAACCTCACGTGTTATACACTAAGAATGGCGGAGATAAAAACACATACTTCGATGGATTTGGCTATATTCCATTCTTCCGGCTGGATAACAACAAGAAGCAGTTCTCAAGTCTTAAGCCTGTCAAACCACTTATAGATGACTACGACCTGATGGCCTCAAGCCTGTCAAACAACCTCATAGATTTTGATTCCCCACTATATGCTATCAAAGGCTTTCAGGGAGACAACCTGAATGAGCTTCAGACAAACCTCAAAACAAAGAAGATCATAGGTGTAGGTGAGGATGGTGACGTAGATGTCAAGACTGTTGATGTGCCATATCAGGCACGACAGGCGAAGCTTGAACTTGACGAGAAGAACATATACCGGTTTGGAATGGGACTGAATACCGCTGGACTCAAGGACACATCAGCAACTACGAATATAGCCATTAAGGCGGCCTACTCATTGCTTGACCTTAAGGCAAAAAAGATAGAGAAAGCTCTCAGGAAGTTCTTAAGGAAGATAGTAGAGATTGTCATTGACGAGATCAACAAGGCTGAGAACAAGGCATATAAGGCCGAGGATGTTTATTTTGAGTTCGCTCATGAGATTATGAGCAATGCTCAGGAAAATGCACAGATAGAGCTTACAGAGGCTCAGGTAAGGCAGACAGAGATCAATACAATACTCAATGTTGCAAGCATGTTTGATGATGAGACGATTATCAAAGCTATCTGTGACTGGCTTGATATTGATTATGACGAGATCAAGGACAAGCTGCCTAAAGAAGAGGAGAGCACGGAAGAGGCTCAGAAGGTGCTTGATAACATCAATACAGATGACGGAACGGAGGTGTGACAGATGGAAAGTAATAAAGTATACAAGATAGATCTTGATACTAGAGCGGTGCTGGTGCCGGCTGGAGAGGTCATCGGTGTATATCATGACAAAGATGTGAACCGACTGACTTTTGAAGTACCAGGAATATATAAAGGTATAGATCTCACAGGTTATCAGATATCAATCAATTACATGAATGAGGAAGAGCAGAAAGATTTGTACCTAGTCAATGAATGTAACATAGCCATGGGCGCAAACGACAAACCGGAGAGTATAACATTTGATTGGGTGGTAGGTGCTACTGCATGTGCTGTTCCAGGTGCATTAAGCTTTACAGTATGCTTTAAGAAGTTAGACAGTGAGGGCAATATACTAAACGAGATCAACACCAAACTCACGAGGATGAAGGTTCTTGAAGGTTGCGAGGCAGTTGAGAGCGAGATTGAAGAGCGGTATATGACAGACCTTGCAGGACAGCTTTACAAGGAGATGGAAGAAGTAAAAAAATCTGTCAGTGATAGAAATACCAAGATAGCCACAGCTATCACTGAAAAAGGAGTGGCTACAGAACCAACAGATTCGGCGGATGTGATGGCTGGGAATATTAGAAAAATATCAAGCGGTGGAAATTTTGGCGTCACTGTCAATACATCACCTTACAAGCATCCTTATGGATATGTAACAAGCATATACGGAATACTGCCAGTAGAAACGGAGGTTAATTGATGGGATATAATATACAAAGAATAAGGCTGGGAAAAAAAGAGGCGGATTCAACGTTTTACAATGCGGA